>ENA-UERQ01000026-UERQ01000026.1-human-gut-metagenome-genome-assembly--contig:-NODE-26-length-126783-cov-6.457468_pt1 | contig 126783 bp, 117 predicted proteins | sample MGYA00242986_ERZ507987 | MGnify/ENA primary metagenome ERZ507987 (study PRJEB26167, sample SAMN06115429) | human gut metagenome | host: Homo sapiens | place: China:Chongqing | collected 2015-04-15...
ATGACCACCGACTTGCCCGGCCCGGCCAGCTCCTTCAGCGGGGGCATGCCGATGGGGTTGCGGATGGACGCCAGGGTGGCGGCGTACAGGCTGTCCCAGTCCTGGGGCAGACAGGGCGGATCCGCTACCGTCTCCCCGGGGATGAAGATATCCGTGCTGTCGGGCAGCTCCGCGCCCACCAGGCCCTGCCCGTACTCAAATTCCAGTTTCATAAAATCACCTCTTCTAATTTACGCAAATTTGCTTTAAGAAAAGTTAAGTTTATTCCTAATACTTTTTATCACTATATAATATTACTAAATTACACCAAGATATTAACACACTATATTATTAGCTTCAACAATATTACTCAAACTTTGGCACCAATTTTTAAGCAATCGATTGTTTTTTGTGCTAATTTTATTGATTTAATACAATATGGAGTAGTATACCTTTTACATATTGCACAGAATGTAAAAAATTTTACAAATATCTTGCCACTTGGCACGAGAGTTCATAAAATTTCTTAAGTGTATCTCTTGTTTTACTCAAAATTTGTGTTAAAATAATAACAAATTATTTAAACAGGGAGGCGTATCATGACACTCAAAGAAATTGCGAAAGAAGCGGGCGTTTCCATCTCCACTGTCTCCCGTGTTTTAAACCAGCCAAACACCAAAGCGGCCAGCGCTCAGGTACAGGAGCGCATCTGGAACATTGTTCGAAAAACCGGGTATGTCCCCAATCCAGTCGCACGCGAGCTCCGGCATGCTTTACAGCCCACCCCGGTTATGCAGTCTATCTACGGATTAATTGCCTGTTCCCCCGGGGAGGTACGGGATGACCCCTTTTTCCCCCGCATTATCTCCAGTATTGAGCAGGAAGCATTTCAAAGCAACTTTGTACTGAAATACACCTATTCCATGCTGGAATTTCAAACTCCGGCGGCAGCACGCCAGTCCGGTGGCTGTGACTCAGACAACCTGATCATTGTGGGACGGTTTCAGCCCTCGCTCCTCACCTCCATGAAAAAACGATTCCGCAATATTGTCTATGTTGGCCTCAATAATCTGGAGGCTGAATGTGACCAGGTACTCTGTGATTGTTTTTTTGCCGTTCGGGATACCGTACGCTATTTTTATGACCGGAATCATCGGAATATCGCTTTTATTGGAGCAGAGCAGGAGGGACGCTACCGTGGCTATTTAGAAGGGCTCCGCCTATGCGGCCTGCCCCCTTGTCCGGAGCATCTGGTTCAAATCAATACGCTCTCCATGGACGGCGGTCTTCAGGGTATGAAGCAGCTTCTCAGCCAGAACCGCAACATTACAGCCGTCATCTGCGCCAATGATATGACCGCTATCGGCGCGCTTCGGGCCTGCAAGGAGTTGGGCGTTCAGGTTCCTGACGAAATTTCCATTATTGGAATTAACGACATTCCAAACGTCCGCTATGTCCAGCCCAAAATAAGCAGCATACACGTCCCTTTGGATGAAATGGGCAAGATGGCAGTCCGTACCCTAGCCGACCGAATCAATGGCGGTCACCAACTGCCCGTTAAAATTAGCTTGCCCTACCATATCGTCGAACGCGCCAGTTGCATGCCCTGCGCCAGACCTTCCGGAAACATGCAGACGTAACTGCGCGCAACATATCTCCCCGCTCCGACGCATATACATGCCCCGTGAGAATCATTGCGGGGAGTGTTGCTGTTTGAAAGGGAACATCGAGGAGCGCGCCTGCCAGCTGGCGCTTTACATCATAGAGAACAAAGCGACGGTGCGCAGCGCGGCCCAGAGGTTCGGCATCAGCAAATCCACGGTCCACAAGGACCTAAGCGAGCGTCTGCCCGCCTTTAACAAGCCCCTTTACCTCCAGGTCAAGCAGGTGCTGGACGAAAATAAAGCGGAACGGCATATCCGGGGCGGTATCGCAACCCGCAAAAAGTACCGGGGAGTCACCTAAAAAGCAGCGGCGCACGGATATCCGTGCGCCGCTGCTTCTATCATCCATTTATCTAAATTCTGACGTCTTACCAGCCAAAGGGCCAGGGAAAATAGCCGCCATTCTGCTGGGGCTGCTGCTGTTCCTGCTGGGCCTGCTGCTCCTGATAATCCTTCTGGAGCTGCTCCATAGCCTCCTGGGTGGTCTGGTTATCCTCATCCAGGGTGATCTCAAGCTCCACTGTGTCCCCGTCCCGGTAAACGGAGAAGGTCACCTTATCGCCCGCCTTACAGTCCTGGACGGCGGCTTTGAGGGCCTCGCTGCCCGACACTGCGGTGCCGTTGACAGCGGTGATAATATCGCCCGCCTGGAGTCCGGCCTTGCCGGCGCCGGAGCCGTCCAGGACAGCCAGCACCTCCGAGCCGGCGGGAACGCCGTACTGCTGGGCCTCCTGGGGCACGTCCTTCATCAGAATGCCCACGTTGGGTTTGCCGGTGACGTAGCCGTGCTCAATGATGGAGGTAACCATATCCTTCACGTCGTTGATCGGGATGGCAAAGCCCAGGCCCTCCACCGAAGCCTCGGAGTTGGAGCTGCTGGACAGCTTGGCGGAGACGATGCCGATCACCTGGCCGTACTCGTTGAACAGGGGGCCGCCGGAGTTGCCGGAGTTGATGGCGGTGTCGGTCTGGAGCATGTTCATTACCGTTCCATCGCTCATGGTGACGGAGCGGTCCTTGGCGGAGACATAGCCCCCGGTGAAGGTAAAGGTCAGCTCGCCCAGGGGGTTGCCGATGGCGTACACGTCCTCGCCCACGTTGAGCTGGTCGGAATCGCCCAGGGTGACCGTCTGGAGGTTGCCCACGTCGATTTTCAGCACGGCGATGTCGTTCTCCTTTTCACCGCCCACCAGGGTGGCGTCATAGCTCTTGCCGTCGGAGAAAAACACCTTGATGTCGCTGACGCCGTCGATGACGTGATAATTGGTCAGGATGTAGCTGGAGCTGCCGTTGCTGCCGATGACGAAGCCGGAGCCGGATACGGCGTTCTTCACCGTATAGCCGAACACATTGGTATCCACATTGCCGTTGACGCCCACCGTCGCGCCCAGGTTGGCGGCGTAGATCTGCTCGGGTGAGAGGACGGTCTGTCCGTCCACATGGGCCAGGGATACGATGCTGTTGGGGGAGGTACCCTGGTAGATGGTGGTCTTTCCTCCGCTCAGATGGCTGGCGGCCAGTACGCCGCCGCCGCCGACCAGGCCGCCCACCAGGGCACAGCAAAGGCCCAGGGCCACAAACCTGGCCGCCCCGCTCTTTTTCCTGGGGGGCTTGGGGGACTCAGCGTCCCAAACGTGAAAATGCTCGGTCTCTATGGGCTCCCGCTCCTCAGGGGGTCTGTTATAGTCATTGTTATACATAACTGGTCACTCCTTTGACGGGTTCATTTCTTTTAACGGTACATAGAATAACCGCAAATTATGTATAAAGCGTGAAGAAAATTTGCATGTTTTTTAAATTCCGCATAAAACCTCATGCGCACAGGGCGCACCAGAAAACGATGCAAAGGCTTAGGGCCTGTTTGAAAATTGGCGATGTGCCCAGCGGCGAGGAATTTTGGGCCACTGGCAAGCAATTTTTTCGCAGGAATCCTGACGGATTTCAAGGAAAAATTGCGCCGTCCAGCGGTCAAAAGGCCCGTCGATTGAGCATGTTGACATTTTTCAAACAAGCCCTAGGTGCACGAAGTGTTTGCGCACGTGGGCCGTTCCGGCCCACACGCAGTCATCCCATGGCCGTGCTGCTGTAAGCGGAACATGGCCAATTTTGCTATGCGTTTGCATAGCAAAAGCCGCCGGCATAGCCGGCGGCTCTGTTAGGCAGGCTCAGATGGGGAGGGCCTTGGTCAGGGTGACCGCCCGGGCGCCGGGGCCGATGTGGCAGGCCACGGAGAGGGAGAGGGGGTCCATGTGGATGGGGTAGCCGGGAAAGGCCGCCTCCAGCTCCTCCAGCCACTCCTGGGCCTCCTCCCGCGTTCCGGTAAAGGCGGCGGCGATGTGAAGGTCCTCCGGCCCGCGGCAGCCGGCGAAGTCGGTCTCCATCACCCTGCGGGCGGTGTCCAGCATGGTCTTCTTGGCGGCCTTCCAGCCCCGGGCCTTGGCAAAGGAGTCCAGCTTCTCGCCCTTGATGCGCAGCACCGGCTTGAGGTTGAGCACCGTGCCGATGGCGGCGGCAGCCGGGGTGCAGCGGCCCCCCTTTTTCAGATACTTGAGGGTGTCCACGGTAATATAGATGTCCGAGTCAAACTTGGTCTGTTCCAGCAGCGCCTTGATCTCCGCGGCGCTCCGGCCCGCGGCGGCCAGGGCCTGGGCGTCCAGCGCAGACTGCCGCAGGGTGACGGAGATGCGCTGGTTGTTGACCACCTGTACCCTTCCGCCGTAGTCCTGGGCCAGCATCACCGCCGTCTCGCAGGAGCTGCTCAGGCCGCTGGACATAGGGATGTAAACCAGCTCGTCATAGTCCTTCAGAATCCGGTCCCACAGCTCCAGCACGTCGCCGGGGGCGGGCTGGGTGGTCTTAACGTCGGCCCCCTCCTCCAGACGCTGGTAAAACTGCTCCTGACTCAGGGTGATGTCCTCCAGAAAGAGCTCGTCGTTGATGTAAAAGGGCATGGGCATCACAAAGATACCCAGCTCCCGGCCCTGGGCCTGGGTTATGCCGCTGTTGCTGTCTGTGGCAATGGCTATTTTGCTCATAAAGAACCTCTCTCCCATCGTTGCGATGTGGGTCTTGTTCATCCCCGCTCCGGTGCGCCGCGCCGGAAGAACTCGGCCACCCGGCCCAGGGCGCGGAGGGTGCACTCCGCCTCCTCGTCGGTCAGTCCGTCCAGGACATGGGCCACCATCTGCCGGTGAAAGTCCCGGTGGCGCGCGTCGGCGGCCCGGCCCCGCTCGGTCGGCAGCAGGTGTACCACCCGCTTGTCGCGTTCATCCCGGCGGCGGAGCAGGTACCCCTTTTTCTCCAGCAGGTTTACTGCGGAGGTCAGGGTGCCCGCTGTGATCCCCAGGGCGGCGGCAATGGCGGTGGAGCGGTTGTCCCCGCCCTGATCCACCGCCCGGCACACGGCGTCGATCAGGTGCAGCTCCCGCAGGGAGAGGTCTTTCCCGGCCAGACAGGCGGCCTCCGCCTTCAGGATCTGGCCAAACACCTCCACCAGAAACTGGTTGAGCACCTCTCCGCGGCTCTCCACCCGGACCGCCCCCTCTGCATTCGATCGTAAAAGCATTATATCGAATTGACTGAAAAAGTCAAGACAGGCCCTCTGGCATATTCCCCCTGTGGGGCGCATAGAGATCCATATCCGCTCCCGAGGGGGACATCTTACTTACAAAGGATGATGAACTATGAAGCCGAGAATCCAATGGGGCCGCCTGCTCCGCCGCAGTCTCGCCCTCTTTCTGGCCACCCTGGCGGTATGGGCCCTGCTGGTGTGCAGCGGCGGAGGCTCCGCCGCCAATGCCTTCCGCAGTCTGGGACAGGACCCCGGCTTTGTCTCCGCCGCCCTCTCCGCAGAACTGGGACAAGTAGCGGAGGACGACGGTCCCCTGTCCGGCCTGAGCGGATGGGCCCGCCTGGTGGTGGACCAGTCTCCTCTGCTGCGGGGGAATGGGGACGCCGTGGCCGGCCATCTGGACGGCTCCGCGCCCGCCACCCCCGATCTGCCCGCCGGGCAGCCCGCCCAGGATCACGACGACATCAGCGAGCCGCCCCCCGAGACCACTGCCGCGCCGGAGGACATCATTGCCCGCACCCTGGTGCCCACCAGCACCCAGGGCTATGAGGTGTCCGGGAGCCTGTACCTCTACAACCGCACCGGGCTGGACGTGGATCTGGCCGCCGCCGCGGCAGCCCCCGTAAACATTGCCCTCCCGGCGGAGGGGCCCCAGATTCTCATCGTCCACACCCACGGCAGCGAGGCCTACACGCCCGACGGTACCGACATTTACGAGCCCTCGGACAACAACACCCGCACTCTGGACGAAAACTACAACGTGGTTCGGGTGGGGGACGAGATGGAGCGGGTGTTCACCGAGCTGGGCCTCACCGTGGTACACGACCGCACCCTATACGACTACCCCAAGTACAACGGGGCCTATGACCGCTCCGCCGAGGCGGTACAGCGGTACCTGGAGCAATATCCCTCCATCAAAATCGTGCTGGACGTCCACCGGGACGCCCTGGTGGGGGAGGACGGCACGGTATACAAGGCCGTCACCCGGATCGACGGGGTGGACACCGCCCAGGTCATGCTGGTGCTGGGCTCCAGCGAGGGGGGAGAACACCCCAACTGGATGCAGAACCTGTCCCTGGCCTGCCGCATCCAGGAGAGCATGAACACCCTCTATCCCACCCTGGCCCGGCCCATGACCATGCGCTCCTCCCGGTACAACCAGCAGCTCTCCAACGGTTCTCTGCTGGTGGAGGTGGGCACCCACGGCAACACCCTTCAGGAGGCCCTGGCCGGGGCGCGGCTTTTTGCCCGGGCGGCGGGGCAGGTGCTGCTGGGGCTGAAGGAGTGACGGGCGGCAAGAGAAAAGGCCCCCGCCGGCGTGTGCCGGCGGGGGCTCCGTTTTGGATGATCAGTCCAGCACCAGCTCCACGGGGCAGTGGTCGCTGCCCTCCACCTCCGCGTGGATGATGTTGTCCCTCACCCGGGGAAGCAGGCGGTCGGACACGATAAAGTAGTCGATGCGCCACCCCGCGTTGTTCTTCCGGGCGTTGAAGCGGTAGCTCCACCAGGTGTACGCCCCCGTCCGGTCGGGGTAGAGGGCGCGGAAGGTGTCGGTAAAGCCGCTGGAGAGCAGCTCGGTCATCTTGCCCCGCTCCTGGTCGGAGAAGCCCGCGTTGCCCCGGTTGCTCCTGGGGTTCTTCAGGTCGATCTCCTCATGGGCCACGTTGAGATCGCCGCACAGCACCACCGGCTTCTTTTTGTCCAGCTCCATGAGGTAGGCCCGGAAGTCGTCCTCCCACTGCATCCGGTAGTCGATGCGGGCCAGCTCGTTCTGGGCGTTGGGGGTGTAGCAGCAGACCAGGAAGAAGCCGTCGAACTCCGCGGTGATGACCCGGCCCTCGTGGTCGTGCGCGTCCAGGCCGATGCCGCAGGTGACGGACAGGGGCTCCACCCGGGTGAACACCGCCGTGCCCGAGTAGCCCTTCTTTTCCGCGCTGTTCCAGAAGAGCCGGTAGCCGGGCAGCTCCAGTGCGATCTGGTCGGGCTGGAGCTTGGTCTCCTGGAGGCAGACCACGTCGGCGTCCACCCGCTGGAAGAAGTCCAGAAAACCCTTGCCCAGGCATGCACGCAGGCCGTTGACGTTCCAGGTAACCAGTCTCATGCCTCTCCCTCCTCCGGCAGCCATTTCATGGGCCTGCCCTCGCTGTCCAGAAGGGGAGTGAGGCCGCCGGCATAGCCGCTCACCGTCTGGAGGTAGAGCACCCCCGTCCGGGTGTCCAGCAGGATACGGGTGATATCCGTGATCCCCTGGGTATAGATGATCTGAAAGCGGTCGTTCTTTCCCATCGGTCAGGCTCCTTTCTTCCGCCTGCGGGCGGACATGAGCAGTATAATCCCTTATTCATTGTTTCATCCAACCGGGCTTCGGCACAGGACTCAACCTCAGTACCTCCGCACCACGGCCACCACCTTGCCCAGAATGGTACAACCGTCGCCGTCAATGGGCTCATAGTCCGGGTTTTCCGGCATAAGCCAGGTGTGTCCGTCCCTGCGGCGCAGGGTCTTGACCGTGGCCTCATCTTCAAAGAGGGCCACCACGATCTCCCCGCTGCGGGCGTCCTGCTGCTGGTGTACCACCACCAGGTCGCCGGGGAGGATGCCCGCGTACCTCATGGACTCCCCCCGTACCCGCAGGGCGAAGTGCTCCCCTGTCAGTCCTCCGGTGTCAAAGGTCAGATAGTCCTCAATGCACTCCTGGGCCAGAATGGGGGCTCCGGCGGCCACACTGCCCACCACAGGCACCTGGTCGGGCTCCTCTCCCGCCGGCTCCGGCGCGCCCGGGTGTGGGCCGCTGATGGTAATGGCACGGGTCTTTCCCTCGGCCTTGGTGATCAGCCCCGCCGCCTCCAGCCCCTTCAGGTGGAAGTGGACAGTGGAGGGGGACTTGAGCCCCACATACTCCCCGATCTCCCGCACCGAGGGGGGATAGCCGTGGAGGCCGGAGAAGGAAACGATATAGTCATAGATCTGCTGTTGCTTGGGCGAGAGCGTTTTCATGGCAGACCCTCCTTATTGGTATACTCCCAAGCCAGTATAGCATAGCCTGGGTTAAAATGCAAACATATGTTCCCTAAAACCGCCGTATACAGGTAGTTTTCTCTTGCAATCCGCCGTCGAAAGGAGTATGATACAAATAGTATCAAAATAAAACTAAAAAGTTCAAGGAGGAGACGATATGGGTAAGTTTGACGGCAGAGTAGCGATTATCACCGGCGGCGGCAAGGGCGGCGGCATCGGCTACGGCCTGTCCACCGCCTTCGCCAAGGAGGGCTGCAATCTGGTCATCACCGGCCGGAACACCAAGAAGCTGGACGACGCCAAGGAGGAGCTGGAGCGGCTCTACGGCGTGAAGGTGCTGGCCTGCCAGGCCGATGGCGGCGTGGAGGAGCAGGTGGCCGCCGTGGTTCAGCAGGCGGCAGACACCTTCGGCCGCATCGACTTTTTAATCAACAACGCCCAGAACTCGGCCTCCGGCGTCCCCCTGGCCGAGCACACCAAGGAGCAGTTTGATCAGGCCATCTACTCCGGCCTGTACGCCGCCTTCTTCTATATGAAGCACTGCTACCCCTACCTGAAGGAGACGAAGGGCTCCGTGGTCAACTTTGCCTCCGGCGCGGGCCTGTTCGGCAAGCCCGGCCAGTCCTCCTACGCCGCAGCTAAGGAGGGCATCCGGGGCATGACCCGTGTGGCCGCCACCGAGTGGGGCCCCGACGGCATCAACTGCAACCTCATTTGCCCCCTGGTGATGACCGACGCCCTCAAGAAGTGGCGGGAGGAGTATCCGGCGGTATACGAGCAGACCATCAAGGGTATCCCCGCCGGCCGCTTCGGCGACCCGGAGAAGGACATCGGCCGCACCGCTGTGTTCCTGTGCTCAGAGGATGCCAAGTATATCTCCGGCGAGACCATCACCATGCAGGGCGGCAGCGGCCTGCGTCCCTGACATATCCAAACAGAGGCGCGCCTGAAATCAGGCGCGCCTCTGCCAGCCTGTCGAAAAAGTTTTTTCGACAGGCTGCTGAACTTTATGAAACTTTTTTGAAGTTTCATAAAGTTGTTTGATAAAACGCGAAAGGGAACCCTGACGGTTCCCTTTCACACTATCCCTCCCTCCGAACGTTTTAGCAGGAGGGTTTATTGCCAATCGCACAGAGGCGCGCCTGGGATCAGGCGCGCCTCTGTTTTTCCCTGGCAAAGCGGTAGGCCTCGGCCAGCCAGGCCGCCAGCAGCCCGTCCACGTCCTCCGGCGCGGTCAGGAGCAGATGGTGGGTCCAGCGGCCGGGATAGGGCTCCACGGCCTGGAGGATGCGGGGGTGCTCCACCCGGCGGCCCAGCCCCAGGGTAGCCATCAGAGCCCCGGCCCGCCGCTGGGCAGCCCGCCGGGGCTGGGAGAGAACGGCGAACTGAAGGGGGTTTCCCCAGGAAATCTGGGTTTTGGACACCTTCATGGCGCTCTCCCCGCAGGCCAGGACGGCCTCCTCCCATGCCTCAAAGAGGGAAATGGGGCCCGGAGCGCCTCCCAGGAAGGCCAGCACTTCGGCGGTCATGTCTGCGCCTCCCCCAGAACCGAGTGGTTCCACCGGCCGGTGCGGAAGTAGAGGAGCTGGAGGAGCACCTGGATGGCGGAGGCCGCCGGCGCGGCCACACCGATGTGCAGCAGAGTGACACCGGGGAGCAGGCTGATGAAAAATACCGCCGGTACCCGTACCAGGAAGGTGGATGCCAAACTGTTGAACAGGGTGAAGCCGGTGCGGCCGCAGCCGCTGTAAAAACCGTTGAGGGTGAACACAAAGGTGACCAGAATGCAGTCGATGCTGTAGGTGCGCAGGTAGAGCACCCCGTGGTAGATCACCTCGGCATCGGGGGTGAACAGCCGCATGGCCAGCCCCGGGACAAGCTGAACCAGGACAAACATGGCGATGTCGGCCGCCAGACAAAACAGGATACCGTATTTCAGCCCCTGCCGGGCCCGGTCGGGGCGGCCCGCACCCATATTCTGGGCGGTCATGGCGGAAATAGCCGACTGGAAGGCGATGGGGAAGAGCATGATAAAGCCGGTGATGCGCTCTACCAGGCCCACAGCGGCGGATTGGGCCAGAACATCCATGTGGTTTACAATGGCGGTGATGATAAGAAAAGAGAGGGTAACCAGCACATTCTGCACCGCCACAGGCAGGCCCAGGCGGAGGATGCGGGCCGCCTTGTCCCCCTGAATCCGAAAGGAACGCCGCTTAAAATCAAAGGGGAAGTCCCGGCGGCGGAGTACCGCCAGGGCCAGGGCCAGGCTCACCCCCTGGGCAGCCACGGTGGCGAGGGCGGCCCCCGCCGCCCCCAGGCCGAACACTCCCACCAGCAGAAGATCCCCCACGATGTTGATGATGCAGGCCACCAGCACGAAGTACATGGGCCGCTTGGAGTCCCCCAGGCCCCGGAGCACGCCGCTGACCATATTGTAGCCGGTGATGAACACCAGGCCGCAGGCGCAGATAAACAGGTACTGCCGGGCGGGCGCCGCCGCCGCGGCGGGCACCTGCATCAGCGCCACAATGGCGTTGGTGGACAGGGCGAAGGCGGCCGCCAGGACCACGGCGATGAGGGCAAAGAGGGAAAACAGGGTGCCGATGGCCCGGTTTACGTCCTCCCCCCGCCGGGCGCCCAGGTACTGCCCCACCAGCACCGTACCGCCGGTGGACAGGCCGATAATAAAATTGGTCACCGCCTGCATGACCTGGCTGCCGGTGGACACGGCGGCGATGCCCGCCTGGTCGGCAAACTGTCCCACCACGATCAGGTCCACCGCGCCGTACAGAAATTGCAGCAGGGAAGCACCGAGGAAGGGGATGGCAAAGCGGCTTAACGCCCGCCTGACATTTCCCTCGGTGAGAGAGAGCTGGGACATGGCGGTACACTCCTTTTTGTTTCGTACCCGGACAGTATAGCACGCCCCCGGCGGAAAGACAACCTTTGACGGGCCGGGCGGCGGGTGTTATACTGGGCACAGTCAACCCAAAAAGAAAGGCAGATGTGACCTTGAGCGCGCATGTTTCCATCGCCCATCCCGCGTGGATGGATATCACCGGCCCTGACGGGGCCGTGACCCACGGGGCGGATCAGGACTGGTTTCCCGATCTGTGGCAGCAGCGGGCGGGCTGCGGCCCCACCGCCGCCGCCGTCATCCTCTCCTATCTGGCCCGGACCCGGCCGGAGCTGGCCCCCCTCTACCCGGAGGGGGCCATGGACCGCGCCTCCTTCACCGGCCTGATGTGCCGGGTGTGGGAGCACGTGACCCCTGTTTCCCACGGTCTCAACCGGCCGGAGCAGATGGCGGAGGGCATGGCCTCCTTTGCCGCCGCCCGGGGCCTCACCCTGACCCCCGGCCTGTTCGTATTCCCCTCCGCCCGCACCAAGCGCCCGCCCTATGAGCAGGTCGAGGCCTTTGTCCGCCGCGCCCTGGAGCGGGACTGTCCCGTGGCCTTCCTCAACCTCCACAACGGCAGGGTGAAGGAGCTGGATTACTGGCACTGGGTCACCATCACCGCTCTGGAGGACACCACGGCGGTCATTCTGGACAGCGGCAGCGCACTGCGCATCGATCTAAGGCTCTGGTACGAGACCACCAAGCGGCGGGGCGGCTTTGTGGCCGCCCTGGGGGACCCGGCATGAAGTATTTTCTGCTCTGGGTGTTGTGCGCCAGCCTCCTGGACTTTGCCCTCATGGGTGTGGACAAGTGGAAGGCCAGGCACGACCGCTGGCGGGTGCCCGAGAGGGCCTTCTTCTGCGTAGCCCTGCTGGGCGGCACGCCGGGGGCCCTCCTGGGCATGTGGACCTTCCGGCACAAGACCCGCCACTGGTATTTCAGGTACGGCCTGCCCGCCCTGCTGCTGGTGCAGCTCGCCCTGGGCACGTGGATTGCGATACGTGTTTTTTGACCTCCGATGTGCCGGAAAGGCCGCCCCTCCGTTGGGAGGGGCGGCCTTTTTTCACGGCTTTTTCCCCAGCTTATGCTTGGTGCCGTCGGGCTCCACGATATAGGTGTTTTCCAACTGGCTCACCAGGCTGGCCCGGTAGGCGGCGATATACTCCCGCCGCAGCCGGTCCCGCTCCGCCGTCTCCTCCGGGGTGAGGCCCTCAGGGCTTTTGGCCTTTTTGGCCAGGGCATTGATCCGGTCGATTTTTGCCTGTTCCATTATACATACCGCTCCAATACGATGAGAATACGCCCCTTTTTGGACGGGCCGCCCACCTCTGTGAGCACGCACTTGCCCAGCCCCCGGCAGCTCAGCACGTCCCCCTGGGCCACGGCGTGGTCGGGCTTGACACATTCCCGGTGGTTGAGCTGCACCCGGCCGGAGGCGATCAGGTCGGCGGCCTTGCCCCGGGACAGGGAGAAGCCGGAGGCGGCCACCGCGTCCAGCCGCAGGGAGCTGACGGTGTCCCGAATGGTTCTGGTCTCCACCGCCGGGGGCTCCAGCCGGTCCAGGGGCAGAGGGGAGCACTTGAGTTTTACACGCCCCGCCTGCTCCATGTGGAACACCAGAAAGTCGGCGACCTCCTCCAGCGCCAGCACGTCACAGCGCCCGTCGGTCACCAGCAGATCGCCCACCTTCTCCCGGTCCAGGCCCAGGCCAAGGATGGAGCCAAGGAAATCCCGGTGGGTAAGCTTTTGGCCGCCGCTCCAGGTGCACCGCAGGGCGCGGACGGGACAGCTCTCCCCGTCCCCCTGCCAGTCCTCCGCCTCCTGCCAGTCGGGCAGGAAGGCGCATACGGTGCGCTCCGCTCCCTCGTACCCGCCGAAGAAGATGTGGCGGGGATGGCCGCAGGCGTTGAGCAGGTTTTCCACACTCGCCCGCTCCTGTGGGGATAAAAAGCCGGTACAGGTCGGTATGTTCCGCTGCCGGGCCAGCTCCAGCTTGTCCAGCGCCCGGGCCAGGAGCAGCCGCTCCCCGTTGTCCCGGGCCAGCTTATTCAGCAGTTCCGTTTTATTCACACATACTTCCTCGCTTGTGGAAAAAGGGCGCCCCGACGGGCGCCCTTTCCATTTGTCATAACCGTCTCCGCAAAGCGCCGCTCTCTCTGAGTCAGCGGTGCTCGCCCCGGCTGTACGCCACCACCGTGCGGCGGTTGGGCTCAGTGCCGATGGAGTAGGTGGTGATGTCCGGGGTCTCCTGGAGGGCGGTGTGGATCACATGGCGCTCATAGGCGTTCATGGGCTCCAGGGTGACGTTGCGGCGGTATTTGACCACCTTACCGGCCACCTTCTGGGCCAGGCGGACCAGGGACTCCTCCCGCTTGGCCCGGTAGCCCTCGGCGTCCACATGAATACGGACCCGCTTGGACTGGCCGTGGTTGACGGCGTAGCCGGTGAGCTGCTGGATGGCGTCCAGGGTCTCGCCCCGGCGGCCGATCAGGCCGCCCAGCTCCCGGCCCACCAGCTCCACCTGATAGGTTCCGTTCTCGTCCACGCGGATGACGGGTCTGGCCTCGGTCCCCATCTGGGCCAGCAGGCCGGTGAGAAAGGCGTCGATGCGCTCCGCCTTCTCCCCCTCGGCCACAGGGGCGGCGGGGGAGGGGGCCTCCTCCCGGACGGCGGGCTCCGCCGCCTTGACCAGCTCCGCCTCGGCAGGGGTAACTTCCGCCGGAGCGGGGCGCTCCTCCGGCTCGTCGGGGGCCTCATAGCTCACCTTGACCTTGGCCGGGCAGCTCCCGATGCCTAAAAATCCGGACTTGGCCCGCTCCAGAATCTCCACGGAGACCTCATCCCGGTCCATGCCCAGCTTCTGCAGGGCGGCCTCGATGGCGGCCTCCTCGCTCTTGCCGGTGCTCTCGATCCATTTCAGCATAATGGGCATCTCTCCTTATGAATCCACGGCAGGGCCGTTATTCCTTTGTCTTGTCGGTGTCGTCCTCAGCCTCGGACTCCTCGGCGTAGGGGGCCTCGGACTCCTCCCCGGCGGAGACAACCTCCGTCTCCTCCTGGACAGGGGCCTCCAGGGCCTTTTCCTCCAGAATGGCGTCCTCAATGGCCTCGTCGGTGTGGATCTCCCGCAGCTCCTCCTCGATCTCATGGGCCTCCCGCTTCAGCGCGCGGGAGTCAGATCTGGGCGGGAAGATGGGGGCCTCTCCGGGGTAGGCGGTGGGACCCTCCTCGCTGTAGCGGTAGGGGTCGTAGGCCCGTCCGCGGGCATACTGGCGCAGGCCCACGCGGCTGTGCTCCTTGACGGAGCCGGGGATCTTGTCCTCGTCTTCGTCGTGCTTCTTCTCGGTCTTCTTTTTCTTGCCCTTATTGAGCTTGGCCTCCTCGATCCGGCGGGCGCGCTCCTCGGCCTTGCGACGGCGCTCCTCCTTCTCCTCCTCCTTCTCCAGGCGCTCCTGCTCGGCCCGGGCGGCGGCGGCCTTCTCGTAGTCCTTTTTGAGCAGCTTGCCGCAGATGAACTCCTGCACCATGCTCAACAGGTTCTGGGCAATCCAGTACAGGCACAGGGCGGCGGGCATGGAGAAGCCGATCCACAGGGAAATCAGGGGGGAAATGATCATCATGGACTTCATGCTGGCGTTGTTCCCCGCCTGGGCGGCCTGCTGGTTGACGGCGTTGGTCTTCATGGAGATGAAGGAAAACACCAGGCTGGAACCGGCGGACACCACGGGCAGCAGGAACAGGGCGAAGCCGCCCGCCACGGTCCAGAATTTCAGAGTTGGAATACGGGCCAGATCCACCAGGCCCAGGAAATCAAAGTTGACGGCGAAAATCCGGCTGCCCACCTCGCCCACAGCGGCCTTGACCGCCTCCAGGTTTTCCGGGGTGATCAGGGAGGACAGGTAAAGCTGGTTATAGCCCACATTGGAGAAAGCTTCGCCGGCCTCCTTGATCCAGCCGTTGCTCACCGCAATGGAGTTCCAGTCCACCACCTGGGCAATCTGGTTGAGTATCTCCACATCGTTGATGCCCATCATATACTTAATGGGCTGGCGGATGATGGCGTACAGGGGAATCAGAATCAGCAGAGGGAGAAAAGACCACAGGCAGCCGCCCATGGGGTTGACCTTCTCCCGCTCATAAAGCTTCTGGACCTCCAGATTATAGCGCTCACGGTCTCTGCCGTACTGCTTCTGCAGCTTCTGCATCTTGCCCTGAAGCATGTTCATCTGAATCATGCTCCGCTTGCCCTTCAGCGCAAACGGGAACAGGATAAGCTTGACAACGACCGCGAATAAGATCAATGCGATGCCGTAACTGCCGAAAAAATTGTAAAAGAAGGTCAGCAGCCACACAAAGGGGGAGAGGATAATCTGTGCAAAATCCATTTGCGCGCCTCCAAGTTCAGTTTGAGCCCCTTACGGGACCGGATCGTACTCAATGGAAACCTGCTTGTGGAAGGGCTGACATTTGAGGATACGGCGCAGGGCGAGAAAGCCCCCCTTCCACGCCCCGTATTTCTCCACCGCCTCCAGGGCATAGGCCGAGCAGGTGGGGATAAACCGGCAGCAGGGGGGACGGGAGGGAGAGATGTACGTGCGGTAGCCCCGGATCAGGGCCAGAAGCAGGCGCTTCAATCAGGCCCCCTCCTTCCGGAGCAGGCCGAGCTTGTCCGCCAGAGACAGGAGCGAGCGTTCCAACTCCCGGTAACGGCTGTGGGCGGCCCGCACCCGGGCCACCACCACGATGTCGTAGCCGGGGAGAAAGGCCCCCTCATGGATGCGGTAGGCCTCCTTGATTCGGCGGCGGGTGCGGTTGCGCACCACGGCCTTGCCCAGCTTGACCCCCACCGTCAGGCCCAGGCGGCTGTAGCCCAGGTTGTTCTTCCGGCAGTAGACGGCCAGGCACGGATTCACCGCGCTCTTTCCCCTTCCGTACAGGCGGCGGAACACGTGATTGAGTTTCAGCGAAACGGTGTGCTCCACGCCTGCCGCCTCCTCGATTTCTCCGTATGCTGCGCAGGGGCGGTGGGAAAACTCCCCCGCCCCTTCTGAAAGCCCTATTCCATTCGCGGACCCATTAGTGGGTCAGCCGGGCGCGGCCCTTCGCGCGGCGGCGAGCCAGGACCTTGCGGCCGTTGGCGGTACGCATACGCTTACGGAACCCGTGCTCCTTGGAGCGCTGGCGCTTCTTGGGCTGATAGGTACGGACCATGTCGGTACACCTCCTGTACTGTAATCCGGCGGCAGGGCCGCCCACCACAACAGCCTTCCGGCTGCGGTCGTCAAAGTAAACTGCTTTACACCGTGCAGGCCTGCACGATGCAGATGATATTATAGCCTATCTCAAAATAGCCTGTCAACACCATTTTTGCAATCTTTTTTGCGGTTTGGGCCTGCTTCCGCGCCGGGTACTACATCTTGTGCCCATTGGGCCCGCTCGGCCAACACTCACCCGTAGGGGCGGGACTTGTCCCCGCCCGCCTCTTTCCTCCCCGTCCCAGGCTTCGGCCGGGCGGCCACTAGGGCCGCCCCTACGCAGAAGCGCGGAGGCGGGCGGAGCAGCCGCACAGCGCACCCCGCAGACGAAAAAGCAGTTGCGCCGCAGGCGCAAGGTGTTTTTCGCGGAGGGGTAAGCAGTGTGGCGTCGCGCAGCAGCCGCAGCGTGACAGAGAAGCGCGGAGGGTAGGCGCATAGGGGACCATAGAGGTAAAAAACAGGCCGGGCGGAGCCCGGCGGCATTTCCGGCAGAGCGGGGAACAGGGACCGCGGCAAGTCCGGCGCACCGCAGTCCGGGGTGGCGTTGCCCAGGCAAGTACAGCGCACATGCCGCCAAATTGGGTGGGTAATCCGCCGGGGCCGTCAGGCAAAGCATCGACACGCGCCGGCCGATACGGGCCGCAACCGCCTTCAAGTCTTGCCGCCATCGTACAACGTACCGCCGCCCGGCTCCATGGGGTTCCGGGGCCGCAGCCCCCAGTCCCAAGCAGGTAACGGGGAAGCAGCGCCGATCCCGGCCCGGTGGAGAAATCTTTAAAAAAAGAGATTCTTTTTTTAGTAGTATACGTTGCTTTTAAGGCAATTTTTTGGTATAATAAAGTGCTATTGATATTTTCCGAAAGAGGTGGTCTTTCCGTGAATTTCCCGGCCGATATCTGGCCCAAGGTGCTCTCCCTCATGGAGGGGGATATGACCGCCACCACGATCAACACCTGGTTTGACGACGCCACCCCCGTGGCGCTGGACGCCAACCGGTTTGTGCTCCACACCCCCTCCAACTTCAAGCGGGACATCATCATGGCCCGCTATCTGCCCGTGATCCAGAAGGCGCTCCACGAGCTCTTCTCCGCCGACTTCGAGGTGGTAGTCCTGGGAGAGGGCGAGCTGGAGGACTTCGGCAAGAAAAAAACCGACGATGTCTTTCTGCCGGGCACCGAGGAGTACACCTTTGAGCGGTTCGTGGTGGGCGCGTCCAACAAATTCGCCCACGCGGCGGCCCAGGCGGTGGCCGAGCGGCCCGCCCAGACCTACAACCCCCTGTTCATCTACGGCGAGTCCGGCCTGGGCAAGACCCACCTGCTGTACGCCATCGCCCACAAGATCCACCAGAACCACCCGGACTACCGGATCGTCTATATTAAGGGCGACTCCTTCACCAACGAGCTCATCCAGGCCATCCGTGAGGGGCGCAACCCCGAATTTCGGGAGAAGTACCGCTCGGCGGACGTATTCCTCATGGACGACGTGCAGTTCATCGCCGGCCGCGAGTCCACCCAGGAGGAGATGTTCCACACCTTCAACACCCTGTACGAAGCAGGCCGACAGATCGTGTTCACCGCCGACCGGCCGCCCAAGGAGATGCTGCGGCTGGACGACCGGCTGCGCACCCGGTTCGAGTGGGGCCTGCCCGTGGACATCCAGCCGCCCGACTACGAGACCCGGGTGGCCATCATCAAAAACAAGGCCATCCGGCGCGGCATGAACCTGCCCGACCCGGTGCTCCAGTATATCGCGGAGAACATCACCTCCAACGTGCGGCAGATCGAGGGCACGGTCAACAAAATCCTTGCCTTCCAGGAGCTGATGGGGGAGAGCGTGGACGTGGACACCGTAACCCGGGCGGTGCGGGACATGTTCAAGGACAAGGCCGACTTCCTGCCCTCGCCGGACATCATCATCGACGAGGTGAGCAAGTTCTACAACATCGACGCCGACGCCCTCCGGGGGCAGGGCCGCACCAAGGACACCGCCCTGGCCCGGCAGATCGCCATGTACCAGATCCGCCGCATGACCAACCTCTCCCTCAAGGAGATCGGCAAGGAGTTCGAAGGCCGCGACCACACCACCGTCATGCACTCCATTGACCGAATCGAGAAGCTGACTAAGACCAACCCGGAGATTGCCGAGGTTATCAAGGACATCAACGCCAACATCAATGCCCGCTACGAATAATTGACCGTTCTGTCCACATTTCCACGGTATTTTGTGAAGATGTGGACAACCCTGTGTGGAAAAATCCATCCCTTCGTCCTCATCGGTGGAAAGGCGACAAAAACATCCCCACCCCCTGTGGAAACGGGAGCCCTTCCCCCCCAGCGGATTCCGCCGTTTTTCCACATCATTTTCCCCTACGGCTTACTATTACGATCTCATTCTCCCCTTTCTCCGGGGATTCACGCACACTCACTACAAAATGGAGGTCACCAATCATGAAATTTTCCTGCGAAAAAGCTCTGCTACAGGCCGCCATCTCCACCACATCCAGAGCAGTATCTCCCAAAAGCTCCATTCCCGCTCTGGAAGGGATTCTGCTGGAGGCCGGCAACGACCTCCGCCTCACCGGCTACAACCTGGAGACCGGCATCCGCACCATTGTCCCTGCCGACATCCGGGAGGAAGGCACTCTGGTGCTGGGCGCACGCCTGTTTGGTGAAATTGTCCGCAAGCTGCCCGACGACATCGTCACCTTTCAATCAGAAAACTATATGGTCAACATCAAATGCGGCATGAGCGAATTCAACATTCTGGGCACCGATCCGGAAGAATTCCCCGAGCTGCCCACCGTAGAATACCAAAATTCCCTGATTCTGCCGCAATCCAGGCTAAAAGCCATGATTAGTCAGACCCTTTTCGCCGTCAGCGACAACGAAAGCCGCCCCATCCACACCGGCTCCCTGTTTGAGGTGGACAGCGAGGGGCTGACCATCGTGTCGGTGGACGGCTACCGCCTGGCCCTCCGCCACGAGTCCATCGACAAGAAGGAAGGAGCGGAGACCTTCTCCTTCGTAGTGCCCGGCGCGGCCCTGTCCGAAGTGGAAAAAATTTGCAGCGACGTGGACGAGCCGGCCTCCGTCACCCAGGGCGCCCGCCACGTGATGTTCAAGGTGGGGGACACCATGCTGGTGTCCCGCCGGCTGGAGGGCGAATTCCTGGCCTACCGCCAGGCCATCCCCCGCAACAACACCATTCATGTGGAGGGTGACACCCGCGCCCTGCTCTCCTCCATCGACCGCGTGTCCCTCATCATCAGCGACAAGCTGAAAAGTCCCCTGCGCTGCGTATTTGACAGCAATCTGCTGAAAATCTCCACCAAAACCGCCATTGGCGACGCCTATGACGAGTGCCCCCTCAGCGGCGACGGCGGCGGGCTGGAGATCGGCTTCAACAACAAGTACCTGATGGACGCCCTCAAGGCCGCCCCGGCGGACAAAGTGCGGCTGGAGCTGACCACCGGCGTGTCCCCCTGCGTCATCCTGCCCACCGAGGGGGAGGAGAACTTCCTCTACATGGTGCTGCCCGTGCGGCTGAAGGCGGGCGAGTGAGCATGGAGATCAAGCCCTACCTTCGCCGGCCCCAGTTCTACGAGACCGACGGCATGAGCATCATCTGGCACGGCAATTACGTCCGCTGGATGGAGGAGGCCCGCACCGATTTTATGGATCAGCTCGGCTTCCCCTACGCCAGGGCGGTGGAGGCGGGTATCGACTTCGCCCTGACGGACATTTCCTGCAAATACCGGGCCATGACCCGCTTCGGCGAGGAGCTGGCCATCACGGTATTCATCCGTCGCCTGTCCCCGGCCAAGCTGGAGCTGGGCTACGAGATGCGGGAGGCGTCCACCGGGGAGCTGAAGGCGGAGGGCACCTCCGGCCACTTCTTCTATGACCGGGCCAAGGGCCGGCCGGTGGCGCTGAAAAAGGCCCTGCCGGAGGTCTACCGGCTGCTGGAGGCCCTCACCACCCCTGACTGAGAGAGGAACGAACTATGGAACAACGGCAAGTCAAAATCACCACGGAATTCATCAAGCTGGACGCCCTGCTCAAGTTTGAGGGATTGGCGGGCACCGGCGGAGAGGCCAAGGAGCGCATACAGGACGGCGAGGTGCTGGTCAACGGCGAGACCTGCACCATGCGGGGCCGGAAAATCCGCCCCGGCGACACCGTTTCGCTGGACGGCGTGACACTGAAAGTGGTATGATTGTCCACTCCATTGCCCTGGATTTTTTTCGCAACTACGTCCACCTTGACGCCCGTTTTTCCCCGGAGGTCAACGTCATCTACGGCGAGAACGCCCAGGGAAAGACCAATCTGCTGGAGGCGGTGGCCTATCTGTCCACCGCCTCCTCCCACCGGGCCCGGTACGACCGGGAGCTCATCCAGTTCGGCGTGGACCATGCTTTTGTGAAGGCGGAGGTATCCGCCCGTGGGCGGGACTTCACCCTGGAGGCCCGTCTGGGCCGGGGGGTGCGGCGGCAGCTCTACTCCAACGGGGTGCGCCTCAAGTCCGCCGGGGAGCTGTCCGGCGTGCTCAACACCGTGCTCTTCTGCCCGGAGGACCTCTACCTCATCCGGGAGGGAGCGGCTACCCGGCGGCGGTTCCTGGACGGGTGTATCTGCCAGCTCCGGCCCAAGTACGCCGAGGCCCTGGCGGAGTATCGCCGCCTCTACGAGCATAAGGTCCGCATACTCCGGGACTGGGAGGAGCACCCCTCCCTGCTGGACACCCTGGACGAGTTCAACCTGCGCATGGCCCAGACCGGGGCCCTGCTGATCCACTACCGGGCCCACTTCGTCAAGCGCCTGCGGGAGGTGACACCCCCCATCCATCTGGACTTTTCCGGCGGGCGGGAGAAGCTGGGCCTGGCCTATGAGACGGTATCCACCGTCACCGACCCGGAGGACAGCCCCCGGAGCATCCTCCCCCAGCTCCTGGCCCATCAGGAGAGCCACCGGAAGGCGGAGCTGGAGTCCCGCCAGTGCCTCTCCGGCCCCCACAAGGACGATCTCACCGTGGAGCTGAACGGCATGAGCGCCAAGACCTTCGCCTCCCAGGGGCAGACCCGCACCGCGGCGCTGTCCCTCAAGCTGGCCTCCCGGGAGATCTTTTATCAGGAGACCGGCGAGTGGCCGGTGCTGCTGCTGGACGATGTGCTCAGCGAGCTGGACGCCCGGCGGCAGGAGTTCGTGCTCCGGCGCATCAACGGCGGGCAGGTGTTCATCACCTGCTGCGAGGACGCCCGGCTGGAGGGTCTGGAGGAGGGGAAGGTCTTCCACATTCACGGCGGGGCGCTGAAGCCATAGGGGAAGGTGTCCGTACCCCCTGCCCATATAGGGCGGGATAACGGCGGCCCGTGCAATCCTTCATTCCACACATGGACGCATCCAAGGAGAAGCATATGCCCATTATTATCGGTATCTTTTGTGCGCTGCCCTTTCTGGCGGGGCTGATTGCAGAATATCTGGTGTGCCGGCTGACCCGGCGGCGTTGGTGGAAGCTGCTTCCCCCGGCGGCGGCCGTCGCGCTGACGGCTGCGGTGGCTGTGGGGCGGGCCGGAGTTTGGGAGTCCGACCAGTCTCCGCTGACCCAACTGCTCTTTGTGCCGGGATTGCCGGCGCTGTTTGCCCTGCTGGGCCTGCTGGCGGGCTGGCGGCTGTGGAAACGGCTGTGGGGCCCGCGGGTGGTGAAGGATAAGGGGGCGCGCTGAATGTATCTGCATCTGGGCCAGGGCGTTGTGGTACCCTACCGGGACGTGCTCGCCCTCTTTGATCTGGACAACACCAGCGCCTCCCACCTGACCCGCAGGTTCCTGGAGCGGGCCGAGCAGGCTGGGCAGGTAGTCAATGTGGCCGAGGATCTGCCCAAGTCGTTTGTCCTCTGCCGCCCGGCGGGCGGGGAGGCCACCGTCTATCTCTCCCAGTTGTCCACCGCCACGCTGCTCCGGCGGGCGGAGAACAACAGCTTCGAATAAACAACCCAAACGGGCCGCCGGAGGCGGCTCCTGCGGCGGGGCCGCAGGGGCGGCCCCTGGCCGCCCGGATATCCCAATGGAGGTTTTCAAATGTCTGAAGAATTCGAGAACAGCACTACCCAGGTGGAGCACGAGTACGGCGGCTCTGAGATCCAGGTGCTGGAGGGCCTGGAGGCCGTCCGCAAGCGCCCCGGCATGTATATCGGCTCCACGTCGGAGAGCGGCCTGCACCACCTGGTGTACGAGATCGTGGACAACTCCATCGACGAGGCCCTGGCCGGCTACTGCGACGAGATTACCGTCAAGATCGGAGAGGGGGACATCATCACCGTCATCGACAACGGCCGCGGCATTCCCGTGGATATCCAGCCCCAGACCGGCCTGCCCGCCCTGGAGGTGGTGTTCACGATCCTCCACGCCGGCGGCAAATTCGGCGGCGGCGGCTATAAGGTGTCCGGCGGCCTCCACGGTGTGGGCGCCAGCGTGGTCAACGCCCTGTCCGAGTGGCTGGAGGTGCGGGTTCACAAGGAGGGCAAGGTCTACGAGATGAAGTTCTCCCGGGGCAAGGTGACCCAGCCCATGCAGGTGGTGGGTGACACAGACCGCCACGGCACCGAGGTGGTGTTCAAGCCCGACCCCGAGATGTTTGAGATCACCGAGTACAGCTACGACACCCTCCACACCCGCATGCGGGAGGAGGCCTTTCTCAACGCCGGACTGAAAATTCATACCATTGATGAGCGCCCCGGCCGGGAGCAGGAGGACACCATGCACTACGCCGGCGGCATCCGGGAGTTTGTGTCCTTCCTCAACCAGTCCAAGGACCCGGTCCACCCCGATGTGGTCTACATGGCGGGACAGAAGGACGACGCCATGGCGGAGGTGGCCTTCCAGTACAACGACGGGTACAGCGAGAACATCGTCTCCTTCGCCAACAACGTCCACACCCCGGAGGGCGGCATGCACGAGGAGGGCTTCAAGAGGGCCCTGACCACGGTGCTCAATAATTACGGCAAGAAGATGAAGATTCTCAAGGACGATGACAAGGTATCCGGCGAGGACTGCCGGGAGGGCATCGCCTGCGTCATTTCCGTCAAGCTGACCGAGGCCCAGTTCGAGGGCCAGACCAAGGCCAAGCTGGGCAACAGCGAGATCCGCACCCTGGTCAACAACATTGTCACCGACAAGCTCTCCGAGTATTTGGAGGAGAACCCGGCGGTGGGCCGCGCCATTCTGGACAAGGCCCTCATGGCCAACCGGGCCCGGGAGGCCGCCCGCAAGGCCCGCGAGTCCATTCGCCGCAAGACCGCCCTGGGCGGAGCCGCTATGCCGGACAAGCTGCGGGACTGCAACGAGGTCAACCCGGAGCTCACCGAGCTCTACATCGTCGAGGGCGACTCCGCCGGCGGCTCGGCCACCCAGGGCCGGGACTCCCGCTTCCAGGCCATCCTCCCTCTGTGGGGCAAGATGCTCAACGTGGAGAAGGCCCGGGCCGACAAGGTCTACGGCAACGACAAGCTCACCCCCGTCATCACCGCCCTGGGCGCGGGCATTGGGGACGACTTCGATCTGGAGAAGCTGCGCTACCACAAGGTCATCATCATGGCCGATGCCGACGTGGACGGCTCACACATCCGCACGCTCCTGCTCACCTTCTTTTTCCGCTTCATGCGGCCCCTCATTGAGCACGGCTACGTCTACGCCGCCGTGCCCCCCCTGTTCAAGCTCAGCCGCGGCAAGACCACCCGCCTGGCCTTCTCCGAGGAGGAGCGGGACGCCATCTCCGCCGAGCTGCGGGGGGACAATCCCAACGCCAAGGTGGACATCTCCCGGTTCAAGGGCCTGGGTGAGATGAACCCCCATGAGCTGTGGGAGACCACCATGGACCCGGAGCGGCGCACCCTCAAGCGCATCGAGCTGGACGACGCTGTCCGGGCCGACCAGACCTTCACCGTCCTCATGGGGGAGAAGGTGGAGCCCCGCAAGGAGTTCATCGAGCGCAACGCCAAGTACGCCGTCAACCTGGACTATTAAGGGATTGGGGAACGGACAACGTGGCCGGAACGCGTATCGTAGGGGCCGATGCCCACATCGGCCCGACGTTCCGGTGCCGCCCAGGCAACAAAAACGGGCGAATGAAGGCATCCGCCCCTACAAAGGAAAAAATCGCCGGGAACAGCGAAACGCCCACCCGCAATTTGTGTGGGCGGCCCTTGCGGCCGCCCGCCGTGAACCACCCTATCACGAAGATTGTGAGGCAGATACATGAGTAAAAAGCCACAGTATGATCCGGAGGAAATCCGGTTTCCAGACCAGAAGATAGAGACCTCCTATCTGGTGCACGAGATGGAGCAGAGCTACATCGAGTACGCCATGAGCGTCATCGTGGGCCGGGCGCTGCCCGACGTGCGGGACGGCCTGAAGCCGGTCCACCGGCGCATCCTCTACGCCATGTATGAGGACAACCTGACCGCGGACAAGCCCTTCAAGAAGTCGGCCACCTGCGTGGGCGACGTGCTGGGCCGCTACCACCCCCATGGCGACGCTTCGGTGTACGATGCCCTGGTGCGCCTGGCCCAGGATTTCTCCATGCGCTACCCTCTGGTGGACGGCCACGGCAACTTCGGCTCCATCGACGGCGATCCCCCGGCCGCCTACCGTTACACCGAGGCCCGCATGGCCAAGATCTCCGACGAAATGCTGCGGGAGATCGAGAAGGACACGGTGGACTGGGACCCGAACTTCGACGAGAGCCGGAAGGAACCCCGGGTACTGCCCTCCCGGTTCCCCAATCTGCTGGTCAACGGCTCCTCCGGCATCGCCGTGGGCATGGCCACCAATATTCCGCCCCACAACCTGCGGGAAGTAATCAATGCCACGATCTGCGTGCTGGACAACCCGGAGGCGGAGCTGTCCGACCTGATGGAGCACGTGAAGGGCCCCGACTTCCCCACCAGGGGGATCATCATGGGCCGCTCCGGCATCCGGGCGGCCTACGCCACCGGCCGGGGCCGGGTGTGCGTCCGGGCCCGCACCGAGTTTGAGGAGTTCGGCAACAACCGCACCCGCATCATCGTCACCGAGATCCCCTACCAGGTCAACAAGCGCATGCTCATCAAGAACATGGCCGACCAGGTGGAGGACAAGCGGCTGGAGGGCATCTCCGACATCCGGGATGAGTCCGACCGCAACGGCATGCGGGTGGTCATCGAGCTCAAGCGGGACGCCAATCCCCAGGTGGTGCTCAACCGCCTGTTTGCACAGACCCAGCTCCAGACCACCTTCGCCATCAATATGCTGGCCCTGGTGCAGTCCGGCGGCCAGCCCCAGCCCAAGATCCTCTCCCTGCGCCACATCCTGGACGAGTACATCGCCTTCCAGGAGGAGGTCATCGTCCGCCGCACCCGCTACGATCTGCGCAAGGCCCAGGAGCGGGCCCATCTGCTGGAGGGCCTGCTGATTGCCGAGGACAACATCGACGCGGTGATCCAGACCATCCGGGAGAGCTACGACGACGCCAAGGAGAACCTGATGAACCGCTTCGGCCTCAGCGACGTGCAGGCCCAGGCCATCCTGGACATGCAGCTCAAGCGGCTCCAGGGGCTGGAGAAGGAGAAGCTGCAGAACGAATACAAGGAGCTGGAGGCGCGCATCGCCTACTTCAATGAGCTGCTCTCCAGTGAGGAGAAGATCCGCGGCGTGCTCAAGGACGAGCTCACCGCCATCCGGGACAGGTACGGCGACGACCGGGTGACCGAGATCCAGGACGTGGAGGACGAGATCGACATCGAGGATCTCATCGAGGAGGAGGAGTGCGTCTTCACCCTCACCGCCGGCGGCTACATCAAGCGCACCGCCGCCTCCACCTACAAGGCCCAGCGCCGGGGCGGCAAGGGCATTACCGCCATGTCCACCAAGGAGGAGGACTATGTGGACACCGTGTTCACCGCCTCCACCCACGATTTCATTCTCTTTTTCACCAACAAGGGCAGGGTCCACCGCAAGAAGGGCTATCAGATCCCCGAGGCGGGCCGCACCGCCCGGGGCACCAACCTGGTCAATGTGCTGCCCATCGAGCAGGATGAAAAGGTCACCGCCATGATCCACCTGCGGGAATTCCCCGAGGACCGCTATCTGGTGATGGTCACCCGCAGCGGCACCGTCAAGCGCATCCAGCTCTCCTCCATCTACACCGCCCGCAAGGCGGGCATCCGCTGCATCACCCTGGACGAGGGGGATGAGCTCATCTGCGTGCGGGAGACCGACGGCGACCAGGCCATCCTGATCGTCACCCACGACGGCATGGCCATCTGCTTCAAGGAGACCGACGTGCGCTGCATGGGCCGTGACGCCGCCGGTGTCCGGGGCATCAACCTGCGCCCCGGCGACTACGTGGTGGGGGCCGCCCGGGCCAAGCGGGACCATCAGGTGTTGATGATCACCGAAAACGGCTACGGCAAGCGCACCGACATGGACGAGTATATCCGCGCCGACGGGCCCCAGAAGCGGGGCGGATTTGGACTGAAGGGCTATAATGTCACCGAGAAAACCGGCCCCGTGGTGGGGGTCAAGGTGGTCAGCGACGGGGACGACGTGCTGGTGATCAACGATGCCGGCGTGATCATCCGCATGGCGGCCGCCGGCATCTCCACCTACGGCCGCACCGCCCAGGGCGTCAAGATCATGAATTTGGAGGAGGGGGTCAAGGTGATCTCCTTCGCCCGTACCGACCACGAGGAGGAAGAGGAGGCCGCTGAAGGGGAGACTCCCGCCGGCGGCCCGGAACAGGCGTAAGCCACGGGCCGCAGGGGGAAAAGCGCCGGCAGTTCCCGGATGACCCCTGAACGGCAGGGAGGAGCAGAGCATGAGATATGTGCAGATGGCCCGCGCCCCCGGCAGGGTGAGGATCATCTTGAGCCGTGTTCTGGGCGGAGGGCTGGCCGCCGCCGCGGTACGCCTGATCGTGTTCTTCCTGGGGCAGAGGGATTTCTTCTACCTGGGTATCGTGGGTGTGGTCTGGCTTCTGGTTTTGGCCGCCGCGGCCGTGGTGGGGGTGTACAGCGTCTTTCACGAAAAGGGCCTTTACTTCCGCTGTCAGTGGCCGGAGGAGCATCCCAAGGTGGATCAATAGGGCCTTACCCGGGGGGAAGGTGCCCCAGTGCGCACACTGGGGCGGATGAGGGGAATAGTACGAATATGGAACAGAAGGAAAAGCCCCTTACCCGTGCCCAGGAACTGCGCAAAAACGCCACAAAAGAGGAAAATCATTTGTGGTATGATTTTTTGCGGACTTATCCGGTCCAATTTCTCCGGCAAAAACCATTTGGCCCCTATATTGTAGATTTTTATTGCCATAAAGCGAAATTAGCCATTGAATTGGACGGCTCCCAGCATTATGAGGGGAATGGTCCGGAGCAGGATAAGATTCGGACAGCCTATTTGCAAGAGGTTGAAAAAATAAGAGTCCTGCGCTTTACCAACCTGGAAATCAAACAAAATTTTGAAGGTGTGTGCGCTGCCATTGACCGGCAGGTCAGGGCGGCGCTCCCCTCATCCGGCCCTGCGGGCCACCTTCCCCCAGGGGAAGGCCATAGGAGATTTATGAAGACAGTTACCATTTATACCGACGGGGCGTGCTCGGGCAATCCCGGCCCCGGCGGGTGGGGGGCTATCCTGCAATACGGAGAGTCCCGCAAGGAGCTCTCTGGCGGGGAGGCCCACACCACCAACAACCGCATGGAGCTGACCGGGGTGATTACGGCGCTGGAGGCGCTGAAGGAGCCCTGTGAGGTGGAGCTCTACTCCGACTCCAAGTACGTCATTGACGCCCTGCAGAAGGGCTGGGCCAAGGGCTGGAGGGCCCGTGGGTGGATCAAGTCGGACAAGAAGCCGGCCCTCAACCCTGACCTGTGGGAGCGGCTTCTCGCGCTGTGCGAGCGCCACACAGTCCGTCTCCACTGGGTTAAGGGCCACGCGGATAATCCCCATAATAACCGCTGTGACGAGCTGGCGGTTGCGGAGAGCAGAAAATATAAATAAGCCCTTGGGGCCCCGCTAAAGCGGGGCGGCGCTCGTGCCGTACATAACACTTCATGCGCACAGGGCGCGCCACGAAACGGTGCAAAGGCTCAGGCGCATGAAGTGTTTGTGCATGTGGGCCGTACCGGCCCACGCGCTGTCATCCCATGGCCGTGCCGCTGTAAGCGGGCGCATGGCCAATTCTGCGATGCTTTTGCATAGCAAATAAAGCGGGGCTTCCGCCAGTTGGGGATCAATCCCGCCGGACAGCGTATTGCGTTATTGCCACCGCAGGGACGGCCCTCGTGGCCGCCCGCCGTTTTTCAGAGGAGGACATGATGAAAATTGCCATTGTATACGCCAGCGAGACGGGCAACACCGCCCAGATTGCCCAGGCCATCCGCGAGGGATGTCAGGGCCATGAGATTGTGGCCTTCGGCCCGCTGTCCCGGGACGTGGGGGAGGCGGAGCTGATCTTTGTGGGCTCCTGGACGGACAAGGGCACCTGTGCCCCGGTGGTAAAGGAGTTTTTGCAGGGACTCCACGGGAAGCGTGTGGCCCTGTTCGGCACGGCGGGTTTTGGACTGTCTGAGATGTATTTTGCCTCTCTCTCCGACCGGTTCCGGGCGGAGGTGCCGGAGGAAAATCAGGTGTTGGGTACCTGGTTCTGTCCGGGGCGGATGCCCCCTGCCGTCCGGGCCCGGTATGAGACTCAGCTCAAGGAGAAGCCCGGCGACGCCCGGCTGGAGAACATGCTCCGGGCCTATGACCAGGCCCTGTCCCACCCCGACGGGACGGACCTGGCGGATGCGCGGGCCTTTGCCGCCGCGATGTTGGCCAAATAAAAAGGAGCTCCGCCATATGGCGGAGCTCCTTTTTGCATTTAAAGGGTGCGGATGGGACGGCAGGGGTTGCCGACGGCCACAACCCCCTCGGGAATGTCATGGACCACCACGCTGCCCCCGCCGATGACGGCACGGCTGCCGATAGTGACGCCGGGCAGAACGGTGACGCCCCCGCCGAACCAAACGCTGTCCCCCACGGTGATGGGCTTGGCGTACTCCAGCTCCTCGTCCCGGAGGGTGTGGTCCAGGGGGTGGGCGGCGGTGTAGAAGCCGCAGTTGGGGGCCACCATGACGTTGTTACCGAAGGTGATGGGGGCGCAGTCCAGCATCACGCAGTTGTAGTTGCAGAAGAAGTTCTCGCCGATGGTGATGTGCCGGCCGTAGTCGCACCAGAAGGTGGATTTGATGGTGAAGTGTTCGCCGGTCCGGCCCAGAAGCTGCTGCAGCAGGGCGCGGGCCTCCTCCTTCTGATTGGGGTTGAGCTGGTTGAGGGCGTGGCAGAGCTCCATGGCCGTCCGGTGCATGGCCTGGAGCTCGCCGTCCTGGGCGTTGTAGAGCTGGCCGCCCAGCATTTTCTGATATTCCGTCATAGCAAATCACCTCAAACAAACGGGCGGGCGCATACAGCGCCCACCCGTCTCATGCCGGTCAGGATTCCGGTTTCGGGCCCTGGGGCCTGTCGCCCTTGGGCTTGCCCCGGTAGCGGCGGCGGTGGGGGCGCTTTTTCTCACCGGTGGGAAGGGCCGCTGTCCCATCGGAGGCCGGGGATGGTGCGGCGGGCGCCTTGGGCTGCTTTTCCGGCCGGGGCGGACGCTGCTGCTCCCCCTTTTGCTTCTGCCTGGGGGGCTGAGTCTGCCTGCCCTCCTCGGCGGGCTTTTTGGCGGCGGGCTCGGCGGACGGCCTGCTCCCGCCCCGGCCCCGGCGGCCCCGGCCGCGGGAGCGGCGCTCCCCTCCCTCGGCGGGCTTCTCCGGCTCGGCGGGGGCGACGCCCAAGCCGCTGAGGGCGGCGTCTACACTGCCGGACAGGCGGTGGGGCTCCTCCACAGGGGTGATCTTGCGCAGCTTGGCCAGCTCTTCCGGGGGAGGGGGCACATAGCCCTCGGGCAGTTTCCCCTTGCCGTTGCGGACCACGCAGATCTCGCAGTTGTGGAAACACTTGGGGGCCTCGGGCTGCTCCTCCAGCCGTACCTTCACGGTCTCCTTGAGCAGGTTGACCTGAGAGACGGTGCCCACCCCCTCCGGGGTCTCCACAAAGGACTCGTTCTTTGGCATACGGCGCACCGCGTCCTCATAGGCCTCCTGCTCGTATTTCAGGCAGCACATGAGCCGTCCGCAGGTGCCCGAAATCTTGGTGGGGTTGAGGGACAGGTTCTGGGTTTTGGCCATCTTGATGGACACCGGCTGAAACTCGTCCAGGAAGGTGGCGCAGCAGAAGGGCTTGCCGCAGATGCCTAGGCCGCCCAGCATTTTGGCCTCGTCCCGGACGCCGATCTGCCGCAGCTCAATGCGGGCGTGGAATACCCCAGCCAGATCCTTGACCAGAGCGCGGAAGTCCACCCGCCCCTCGGAGGTGAAGAAAAAGAGGATCTTGTTCCCCTCAAAGTTGTACTCCACCTCCACCAGCTTCATATCCAGGCCATGGGCGGCGATCTTCTCCTGGCAGATGGAAAAGGCCCGCGCTTCCTTCTCACGGTTCTTCGCCACGGTGTCCAGATCCTTCTCGGTGGCCAGGCGGACCAGGGGGCGCAGCGGCTGTACCACCGCCTCGTCCTCCACCATGGTGTTGCCCTGGGTACACTCGCCGTACTCCAGGCCGCGGGAGGTCTCGATAATGACCCCCTGACCGGGGGCCACGGCCTGTCCATTGGGGTCAAAATAATACTGTTTGCCTCCGCTTTTGAAGCGGACGCCGATGATTTCGGTCATGATTACCTCCGCATCAGGTGTATGGGCGGGGTCGGGCCCGCCCGGTCATAGGGTGCTCAGTGCCGCCCCCAGCCAGCCGGCTAGGTGACCGGCCCCCACATTGGAGCCGCAGGCGGCGCGCAGCCGCTCCAGCACGCCCACCGCCTGGGTGAGCTGCCGGGGGGAGAGGGCGCGGGCGGCGCGCTCCGCCGCCTCACGCCGGCGGGGGTCGGACTCCCGCAGGGTTCCGGCGGAGCAGACGAGGGCATCCCGCAGCAGGAGAACGCCCTCGTCCAGCAGGGCGCGAAGCTGCTCCCGGTCCCACTTCTCCAGGGCCACGCAGTGCTCCAGCAGGGCCAGCTCGTCACCGCCGGCCAGGCGGCGCACCAGCTCCAGCGCGCCGTCCAGGGCCTGGGTGTCGCCTGCGGCCTGTCCCTCCAGCTCGGCGGCCGCCCGGCCCAGCAGGCCCTCGCAGCGGTCGGCGGCGGCCTGCCGGGCCGCCTGGGGCTGGTCGGGGTAGTGCTCGTCCAGCCAGAGCTCCGCCTCCCGCCGGGTGACGGGGGAGAGGGGAAGATGCTCACACCGGGAGCGCACTGTGGGCAGCAGGGCGGCGGCGTTATCGGTGAGCAGGAGAAAGGCGGCGTAGGCCGGGCCCTCCTCCAGCAGCTTGAGCATGGCGTTCTGGGCGCTGGCGTTCATGGTCTGGGCGTTCTCCAGGATGTAGACCTTGCGTTCGGCCTCGTTGGGCCGGATGTAGGCGTCGGCGCGGAGGGCGCGCACCTGGGCCACGCTGATATCCTTCCCGTCGTCCCCCACCCGCACGATGTCGGGGTGGATGCCCCCCTCCGCCTTGCGGCAGCCGGCGCAGGACAGGCAGGGCAAAGCGCCGCCCCGGCGGTCGCACACCAGGGCGGCGGCCAGCAGGCCCGCCAGGGTCCGCTTGCCGGAGCCCGCCGGGCCGCTGAGGATGTACGCGTGGGAGAGGCCCCGCCGGGCCGTCTCCAGCTCCAGCTGCCGCTTCAGCGGGGCGTTGCCCGCCAGCCGGGTCAGGTTCATAAAGACTCAGACCCGCTCAAACCGCTCGATATCCACCACGAAGATGGTGGCGCCGCCCACCACGACCTCCACGGGCATGGAGGGGTAGTAGCCGTAGCTCATCTCGGTGGTGGTGGGGATCATTTGCTTGCGGCTGTGGGAATGCTCCCGGATGATGTCGATGACGGTCTGCACCTTCTCCTCGTCCACGCCGATGAGAATGGTCACGTTGCCCGCCATCAGAAAGCCGCCGGTGGTGGCCAGCTTGGTGGAGGAGAAGCCCTTCTTGGTCAGGGCCTGGGTGACGGTGTTGGCGTCATCGTGATTGATAATTGCAAGAATCAGTTTCATTGCTTTTCCCTCCTGAAGGAAAGACGCTCCTTTGCTCATTCTATGAGGCACACACAGGTTCGGAAACAACCTCAACGTCTTCCAGTGTATTATAACCTATTTGTTTCAAATAAGCGATAGTTTTTTTGCAAATTCGCTCCCCAGGCGCGAAAATAGGTACCCCGGGGGGATAGGGGGCCACCTGCTGGGCGCAGATGCGTCCCTCCGCGGCGGACAGGGGGAGGGAAATCCGGGGGGAAAAGAGGGCCTGACGGGGGGGGAGAACCGCCTCCGGCGGGGGCGGAGGCGGGGGCAGGGGAGCGCCGTCCCCCCAGGCCACGGCATCCAGGGCGGCCCGGAGCCGGACAAAGTCCTCCTCCGTGTCGGCGCAGGTGGGGATAAACACCACATGGCCCGCGTCGGCCATCTCGGGCCACACCCTCATCCCCTCCAGGGCCGCCTGGGCGGCAAAGCCGTCGGGGGCGCGGAGCACCAGCCGGGCAGGGTCCAGCGCCGGGCCGGACACGCTGGGGTAGTCCCGCCGCAGGGCGGCCACCTGCCGGGCGGCGGCCCGGTAAGCGGCGGCGCCCTCCTCCTCCATCCACGCCCGGCAGAGATCCAGGCAGGCCATCATGGGATAGGAGGGGCTGGAGGAGCCGTAGAGGGAGGCGGCCCGCCGCAGCCCGGCATGGGGAAACCGTTCCCCGGCCAACAGCAGGGCGCTCTGCCCCAGGGCGGGGAGGGTCTTGTGGGCCGATGTCACCACCAGATCGGCGGCGGAGAGGTGGTCATTTCCCAGGAACGGCAGATGGGCCCCGTGGGCTCCGTCCACCACCAGCACCCCGCCCCGCCGGTGCATCAGCTCCGCCAGGGCGGGAAGATCTGACAACATTCCGTAGTAAGTGGGTGAGGTTATACAGAGCGTCTTTGCGTCCGGGTATTCCTCCAGAGCCTGGGCCACCGCCGAGGGGGAGATGGGGCCGGTGATCCCCTCCGAGGCAAGCCAGGGCCGCTCCAGATAGACCGGCTTCAGGTCCAGCAGGGCCAGGGCGTTGTAGGCGGAGCGGTGGCTCCCCCGGTCCAGCAGCACCGTCTCCCCCGGTTTGCAGGCCAGGGCCAGGGCGGCATGAACCCCCTGGGTGGAGCCGCCGGTGAGAAACAGGCAGGAGTCCATGTGGAAAACCTCCGCCCAGAGGGCCTCCGCCGCCCCGATGGCCCCGCCCCCGGAGAAGAGATCCCCCGTGGGGGGCAGCTCGGTGAAGTCAATGGCCGCAATGGCCGCCAGCTCCGGCGCAGGCAGGGGTTTACCCTTATGGCCGGGCATGTGCATCCGCAGGGGCCGCTGGGCGGCAAAGGCCCGCAGAGCGTCGTACAGGGGGGTGGATCCCACAAAAAACGCCTCCAGTGTGGAAAAGTTGGTTTGAGTATAGCAGAATCCGGGCGGGGACACAAGTGGGAGCGGACCTCGTAGCCGCCTGTCCGAAGCCTGAGGCGGGAACAAAAGAGGTGGGCGGGGACAAGCCCCGCCCCTACGTGTGAGCGTTGAACGGGGGAGCAGCGGCAACCAGCCGTTCTCTGTAGGGGCGGCCCTTGTGGCCGCCCGGGCGGCGGGAGTCTGGGGCGGGGAGGAAAGAGGTGGGCGGGTGAGCATTGGATGTACCGCCCCTGTATGTCCACGCTTTTCGGGCGCGGGGAAGGAAAAGGAAAGGCGGCCCAAATGGGCCGCCTTTGGCAAACAACTCAGAACTTGATGCGCTCTGCGATATAATTCTTGACCTCGCTCATGGGGATGCGCACCTGCTCCATGGAGTCGCGCTCCCGGATGGTGACGCAGTGATCCGCGGGGGTGGTGTCGTCGCCCACGGTCTGGAAGTCCAGGGTGATGCAGAAGGGGGTGCCGATCTCGTCCTGGCGGCGGTAGCGCTTGCCGATGGAGCCGGTGTCGTCATAGTCCACCATGAAGTCGCGGGCCAGCTCGTCCCGCAGCTGCTGGGCGGGGCCGGAGAGGACCTCCTTCTTGCTGAGGGGGAGCACGGCGCACTTGAAGGGGGCCAGGGCGGGGTGGAGGCGCAGGACGGTGCGCACGTCGTTGTTGCCCTTCTTGTCCTGGCCGACGATCTCCTCGTCGTAGGCGTCCACCAGGAAGGCCAGGGTCACGCGGTCGGCGCCCAGGGAGGGCTCGATGACATAGGGGATATAGTGCTCGTTCTTCTCCTGGTCGAAGTAGGTGAGATCCTTGCCGGAGTGCTCCTGGTGCTGCTTGAGGTCGTAGTCGGTGCGGTCGGCCACGCCCCACAGCTCGCCCCAGCCGAAGGGGAACATGAACTCGAAGTCGGTGGTGGCCTTGGAGTAGAAGGCCAGCTCCTCGGGCTCGTGGTCGCGCAGGCGGAGATTCTCCTCCTTCAGACCCAGCTCCACCAGCCACTTGCGGCAGAACTCCCGCCAGTACTGGAACCACTCCAGATCGGTGCCCGGCTGGCAGAAGAACTCCAGCTCCATCTGCTCAAACTCCCGGATGCGGAAGATGAAGTTGCCGGGGGTGATCTCGTTGCGGAAGGACTTGCCCACCTGGCACACGCCGAAGGGCAGCTTCCTGCGGGTGGTGCGCTGGATGGCGGGGAAGTTGACGAAAATGCCCTGGGCGGTCTCGGGGCGCAGGTAGACCTCGGTGCTGCTGTCCTCGGTGACGCCCTGGTGGGTCTTGAACATGAGGTTGAACTTGCGGATGTCGGTGAAGTCCGCCTTGCCGCAGCCGGGGCAGGTGACGCCGTTGTCCCGGATGAAGGCCACCAGCTCCTCGCTGGTCATGGCCTCCACATTCACGTCGTCGCGGCCATTCTCGGCGCACCAGCCCTCGATGAGCTTGTCGGCCCGGTGGCGCATCTTGCAGGCCTTGCAGTCGATGAGGGGATCGTTGAAGGTGGACACATGGCCGGAGGCCACCCACACCTCGGGGTTCATGAGGATGGCGGCGTCCAGGCCCACGTTGTAGGGGTTCTCCTGGACGAACTTCTTCCACCAGGCCCGCTTGACGTTGTTTTTCAGCTCCACGCCCAGGGGGCCGTAGTCCCAGGAGTTGGCCAGGCCGCCGTAGATCTCGCTGCCGGGGTAGACGAAGCCCCGGCCCTTGCACAGGGCCACGATCTGATCCATGGTCTTTTCGGTGTTCTTCATATCCATAAGCTCCTTTTTGCGTTATTCTGCGCGGAAAAAAACGCCCTGAGCCATTCGGCTCAGGGCGAAGCAAGCTCCGTGGTGCCACCTGAATTCGGGGCAGAGGCCCCGCGCTCAAACCCGGTAACGGCGGGAACCCGGCGGGGCATTTCCTCCCCACGGCTGGCGGGCGCCTTCCCCTGCCTCCGCCGGAGCCTTGCACCAGACGGCTCCTCTCTTGGGACGGTGGGACGGGGTACTTCTCCCGGTCAATGCCTGTTTCTGGCCGCTATTGTATCACGCAAACCGCCCGCCGTCAAGGCGTTTCGGGGCCTATTCCACCAGAATCAGGCCGAAATGGTTCCGCTCCTCCCCCAAAACCCGGAGCGTGTGCACCTCCAGGCCGTGGGCGCGGGCGGTGGCAAACACGTCGATGCCGCAGGCCTCCATGGCGGGGACGGCCTTCCCGGGGAAGCGGCACCCCTCCGGCGCGCAGGAGGGACACAGCTTGCAGGGCCCGCTGCCGAAGGCCAGGGCCTTGTAGTACCCGTCCAGAAAGAGCCGCCTGGCCCCCTCGGCGGCCATGGCGGTGGCGTTCCAGTGGTGAACCCGGAACAGGATGCCGGTGGAAAAGCTGTCCAGCACGGCCCGGGTGCGGGCGTAGTCCGGGGCCTCCGGCGGGCAGCAGTGGTTTTTGCCGAAATTCTCACAGCCGAACTGGCACTTGAAGGTGGTCCAGGGGGCGGTGACCACCGTGTGTGGGTCGATCACCAGGGCCGGCTCGGCCCCGTTCTCCCGCAGATAGTCCAGGCAGGCGTCCATGGGCAGCACTCCTCTCTGCTCAGAGTGTATGCCCGCCGGGGGAAAAGATCAAGAAGCGGGGGAGACAAAATCCACATTGTGTGCTATGATGTGGATAAAAAAACAGAAGGAGGCGGTTGTCCATGGCGCGTCCGGCGATTCGCATCACCCTCATTGACCGGCTGGGAAAGCGGGGCTGCCACCGGGGACACCGGGTGGGGGAGAGCTTTGACTTTGACACGGAGCGGGGAAAGCTCTGTCCCATGGCCATGCATGTGGCCTTTCCCTATGTGGATATTCTCCGCTATGGCGGTGCCATCCCCGGCCAGCCGGCGGGCACGGCGGTGTTCTGCTGCCCCGATGTGGACACCATCAATGTGTTTCGGATCGAGGTGTCGGACGGGGCGGCCGGCCCGGGTTAGCTGAGAAAGAGCTCCACGTCCCCGATGGTCAGGCCGGTGTGAAGGGCCAGATTGATCCCGTATCCGATGACCTTCGCCAGATCGTGCACCTGGGTGTCGATGTCCTTGGGGGTGACGATCAGGCCGTCCCCCGCGCCCTGGAGGGCGGCGGGGTCCAGCTCCCCCTTGCCCGCCTCGGCCAGCACGTCGCAGGTGAGGGTGGCGGCGTCCACTACGGTGGGGACGCCGACGGCGATGACGGGGACGCCCAGGGTCTCGGCGTTGAGGGCGGCCCGGGCATTGCCCACGCCGGAGCCGGGGGTGATGCCGGTGTCGGCAAGCTGGATGGTGCGGCAGACCCGCCGGAGGCTGCGGGAGGCCAGGGCGTCCACGGCGATGACGCAGGCGGGGCGGAGGGTTTCGGCCACGGCGCGGACAAGCTCGCCGCTCTCCATGCCGGTGGTGCCCAGCACCCCGGCGGCCAGGGCGGCCACCGGCCGGAAGGAGCCGAAGTGCTCCGGCACCCGCTCCACCAAGTGGCGGGTCACCATGGTCTGGTCGGCAGCCTTGGGGCCGATGTTGTCGGGGGTGATGGCCCGGTTGCCCAGGCCCACCACCAGGGCGGGCGCGCCCGGCTCCAGGCCCAGCAGCGCCCCCAGCTCCGCCGCCAGGGCCCGCGCCGCCCGGCCGAAGGCGTCCTCCTCCCGGCGGGCCAGGCCGTCCAGCTCCAGGGTCACATAGGTGCCCACCGGCTTGCCCAGGGCCCGGGCGCCCGCCTCGTCCCGGATGCGCACGGTGGTCACCGGATAGCCCTCCCGCGTTGCCTCCTCCGACTCCACGCCCGGCAGCGTCCCGGCCTCCCCGGCGCTCTCCTGCCAGAGCTGGGCGGCCTCCAGAGCCAGGTCGGTTCTCCGTTTCAACATATACGTCCCTCCATACCCCAAGATGTGGTGTTGATGACACCAGATGCCCCTATTTTTTGCGCAGAGCGCCTCCATATGCAAAAAAAGTGAAAAAAGTTCAAAAAAAGAGTTGCATTTTTAAAGAATGGCTGTTAAAATAAGAATCTGCACGGGCAAACTGTGTAAATAACGATTACGTCATCGGAGGAGGTGTTTGGTTTGCCGAATATTAAGTCTGCCAAGAAGCGTGTCCTGGTGAACAAGACCAAGGCTGCGCAGAACAAGGCCGCTAAGTCCGCGCTGAAGACCGACATCAAGAAGTTCGAGGCCGCGGTGGTCGAAGGCAACCGCAGCGAGGCCGAGGGCGCTTACAAGGTGGCCGTCAAGGCGGTCGACAAGGCTGTGGTCAAGGGTCTGCTGCACAAGAACAACGCCGCTCACAAGAAGAGCGCCATGACCATTAAGCTGAATAAGCTGGCCTAAAGGTCTGGTCGAAGGGGAGACCGTCTGCATCCGCAGGCGGTCTTTTTCGTTTTTTCGCGGGAGAAAACGGGTATGCTGGAAAAGAGACGCGGGGGAGGCGGGGAAGGATGAAAAAGCTGCTGGAGTGGAAGCCGGTCCGGTTTGGGCTGGAGGTAGGGGAGCTTTACTTCTCCAAGCGGGTATCCCGTTCGGCTGCGGAGCTGGCCTACTTTCTGATTCTCACCTTCTTTCCTGTCCTTATCTGCATTAACGCCTTCATCGGTCTGCTCCATTTGGACATCAACGCCGTACTGGAGGCCGCCTCCCCCTTCCTGCCCCGGGAGACGCTGGGGATTTTAGGGGACTATATTCAGTATATTACCGGAAACCAGTCACCCGCCCTGCTGGCCGCGGGAGGGATTATGACCCTGTTCTCCGCCTCCGCTGCCTTCCGGGCGCTGATGAATATTATGGAGGATCTTTACGGACGCAAGAGTTATGCAGGGGTGTGGCGCATCGCGGCCAGCGTGGCCTTTTCGGTGCTCTTTCTGCTCACCATCTACCTGGCCCTGGTGGTGCTCCTCACAGGCGGGTGGCTCTTCCATCTGGTGGAGCGCCTGTTTCGTCTGGAAACGGTCACCCTGCCTTGGGACTGGCAATGGTTCCGCTTTCTGCTGCTGTTCCTGCTGGTGTTCCTTTTTGTCCTGCTGGTGTACCGGATGGCCGCGCCCCGAGGCAGGCCACGGCCGCCTATCCTTACAGGGGCCTTTCTGGCCGCCGTAGCCCTTGTGGCCGCCACCGCCCTGTTTTCCTGGTTTATCGGCCTGTCTTCCAGGTACTCCCTGGTTTACGGGTCCCTGGCCTCGGTGATTATCCTGCTGGTGTGGCTCTACCTGTGTGGGAACATCCTGATTCTGGGAAATGTCTTTAACTGCGTGTGGTACCGCCACAAAAAGCGGCGGGTCACAGGGGAGCGGCCGGGCTGAAAAAAGGCGGCGTACCGATCCGGTACGCCGCCTTTTTTCACAGGCTGCGGAGCCACAGCTCCCGCAGACCCATCAATTGAAGATGGGGCTCATACTCCACCGCCCGGCGGAGCAGGGGTAGAATGTCACGGCCATGACCGCCGGTAAGGACTACGGTGACGGGGCCCAGCTCCTCCTCCAGGCGGAGGGAGATCCCCTCCAGGGCGGCGGCGGCCCCGTAGAGGGCGCCGCTGCGCATGCAGGACACAGTATCGGTACCCAGCAGTCCCTCGGGCTGGGTAAAAGTAATGCAAGGGAGTTGGGCAGCCCGGGCACTGAGGGCGTCCACCGACAGGCGCAGCCCCGGGAGAATCATGCCGCCCCGGAATATGCCCTCCCGATCCACCACCGACAGGGTGGTGGCGGTGCCCATGTCAAAGACCGCCAGAGGGGGCCGCCACCGGGCCAGGGCGGCCACGCAGTCCACCAGCCGGTCCATGCCCAGGTTGGAGACGTCATAGTCTCCGGTGGGCAGGCCGGGGTCGAGATCCCGCCCCAGCACCCGGACAGGGCGGCGGGTGAGGGCCTCCGCCGCCTGGACGGCGACCTGGGTGAGGGAGGGAACCACCGAAGAGAGCACCGCTCCCTCCACGTCTTGGGGGGCCGCTCCCTCCTCTGCCAGCAGGGTTCTCATGCGCGCGGCGCAGGCGGCGGCGTCCATGTTCCGGTCGCTGGGCAGGCGGCGGACAAAGCGCAGCTCCGGCCCCAGAAAGCCGCCAACAGCGACTGTAGTGTTTCCAATGTCAATGGTCAGCAGCATGGCTCAGACGGGCTCCCGGGCGGCCAGGGGAGCGCGGTTGAGCTTGAGAGCCTTTCCCATGGGGATGCACACTGCGGGGACAAGGATGGCCGCCACAATGGCCTCGGGCACACCGTTGGCCGCCACGATGCCCAGAATAAAGCCCAGCACTGCCTCGGCTGGAATCCCCTGGGCCGCGGCGTAGGCATCCCGGAACAGCAGAGCAATCAGTCCCATTACCAGGGCGGTGTTGGTAAAGGCGCCCACCACGGCGGACAGGGCCATGCTGCCGGCTTGGAGGACGGAGCCCCGGCGGCGGGACAGGGCCTGAAGCAGCGTATAGACCAGCCAGGGGGTCACGCCGACAAGGATACGGGGCACAAAACAAACCACCAGGGCCCAGGGGCTGCCCCGGTCCAGGCCTGGTACCGGTATCAGGGGGGAAAAGGCAAAGGAGGACAGGTTGGGTACCAGGGTATTTTTCAAAAGACTGGCCAGACCAAACATGCCGCCCAGAAAGGCTCCCTTCTTGGGTCCGAGAAGGAGGGCGCCGATGATGACTGGCACATGGAGCACGGTGGCCTTAATGATGGGCAGGTCGATCATGCCGATGGGGGTGAAGGTGAGCAGAAAGAGAATGGCGGTAAACATGGCCAGGACAGCCAGGCTCTGCACCTGCCGGTGCTGCTGGGCGCGGGGGGTGTGGGTGTTCATATTCAATTACCTCCAGGCTGCCGTTCCCGACGGGCGGGATACAGCGCGTATTTGGATGCAGCCACAGGCAGAGATGGGCCTGCCGTCTCCCTCCGGGGAGTACAGCGGCCCGCCGCCCGGGACAGCCGAGGCCATTATAACGGTTATATCCTCAGATTGCAATCCCATTGTGGAAAACCTGCGGCTGTTTTGGTATAATTGGATGACTATAACGGAGCATAGGGGCGGATGTCCGCATCCGCCCACTGACAAAGGAGAGACCTGCATGTTAAAGGGAAAAACTGTGCTGCTGGGTGTCACCGGCGGCATTGCATGCTATAAGTCGGCCGGCTTGGCCTCGGCCCTGGTGAAGCAGGGGGCGAACGTCCAGGTACTCATGACCCGAAACGCCACGGAGTTTATCGGCCCCCACACCTTTGAATCCCTGACGGGCAACCGGGTAAGCGTGGACACCTTTGACCGCAACTACCAGTTCCAGGTGGAGCACATCGCCCTGGCCGACCAGGCCGACCTGGTACTGGTGGCCCCGGCCACGGCCAACGTTCTGGCTAAGCTTGCCCACGGCCTGGCCGACGATATGCTCACCACCACCGTTCTGGCCTGTGACTGTCCCAAAATCGCCGCGCCCGCCATGAACACCCGCATGTATGAGAATCCGGTTACCCAGGATAACCTGGCCCTCCTGCGGCGGTACGGCTGGGAGATTGTGGAGCCGGCCAGCGGACGCCTGGCCTGCGGGGCCGTGGGGAAGGGGAAGATGCCGGAGCCGGAGGAGCTGCTGGAGACGGTGCTTCACGCCCTCTCCCATGCCAAGGACATGGAGGGACTGAAGGTGCTGGTCACCGCCGGCCCCACCCAGGAGGCACTGGATCCGGTGCGCTGCCTGACCAACCACTCCACCGGGCGGATGGGCTACGCCGTGGCCCGGGCCGCCGCCGCCCGCGGGGCGGAGGTGACGCTGGTGTCCGGCCCCACGGCGCTGAAGAAGCCCGCCTATGTGGAGACGGTGGACGTGGTGTCCGCCCAGGACATGTTCGAGGCGGTCACCGCCCGCGCCCCGGAGCAGGACATCATCATCAAGGCCGCCGCGGTGGCCGACTACCGCCCGGCCCAGGTGGCCCAGGACAAGGTGAAGAAGGGGGAGGGGGAGCTGTCCATTCCCCTGGAGCGCACCCGGGATATCCTGGCCTGGCTGGGGGAGCACCGCCGGCCGGGGCAGTTCCTGTGCGGGTTTTCCATGGAGACCCGGGACATGGTGGAAAACTCCCGCAGGAAGCTGGAGAAGAAGCACCTGGATCTGATTGCCGCCAACAACCTCAAGGAGCCGGGCGCGGGCTTCGCAGTGCCAACCAATCTGCTCACGCTGATCTCCCCCCGGGAGGAGCTGGAGCTGCCCCTCCTCACCAAGGAGGAGGCCGCCCACCGTCTGCTGGATGAAATCCTGAAGCTCCGCTGAGCCGAAAAAACCGGCGCACCCGTCAGGGTGCGCCGGTCTTTTTCAGCTCAGATAGGACAGGGGGTTGACGGAGGTGCCGTTGATCTTCACCTCGAAATGGCAGTGGTTGCCGGTGGAGCGGCCCGTGGAGCCCACCTTGGCGATGGGCTGACCCTGGTAGACCTTGTCGCCGGCGGAAACCAGGACGCTGGAGCAGTGGCCGTAGTAGGTCTGCTTCCCGTTGCCGTGATCCACGATGACCAGATTGCCGTAGCTCCACATGCTGCCGGTGGCCCGGCCGGCGAAGACCACGGTGCCGCCATCGGCGGCCGCGATGTTGGTGCCGTAGGAGGTGGCAATGTCAATGCCGCCGTGGTAGCTGTAGGAGCCAAAGATGGAGCGGTAGCCGAAGTAGGAGGTAATGCGCCCGTATACGGGCCAGATAAAGTAGCCGTTGGGCAGCCAGGAGGGGCGCACCTTGGTGCCCACAGCGATGACCTTGTTGGTGGCCTCCCGGGTGACCTGGGTAGAGAGCACCGTGCGCTCCTGCTCCACGCCGTTGAGGTAAGCGATGTCCGCGTTGACGATCTGCTCGCCGGGGACGCCTGCATCCAGCACCTTGGACTCGCCCTGGTACATGGAGTCGTCCTGCACCTCCACCACCGGGCACTCAATGGACTCGGTATAGGTCACGTTATCCACCGTCTTGACGGAGAGGAAGGGAATCTCCTCCTTCACGTTGAGGAGCTGGCCGATGTAGATACGGTTAATGTCCACATCCGGGTTGAGGGCCTCCAGTTCCGACATGCTCATGTCGTTGTCAAAGGCGATCTGCATGAAGGTGTCGCCCTTCTGCACCTCATAGGTGGTCTGGCCGTTGGTGTTGGCGGTGAGGGTGGCCAGCATGGCCGCCGGGTCCTGATTGACATCGGAGGGGGTGTACTCGTGGGTAATGTAGACCCCGGAGGTAAACTCGGCGGACACTGTGTTTTCATCTACATAGGCAGCCTTCACCTGCTCCAGCACCCCATTCAGGGTCTCCCGATCCTGGGCCGCGCCGATGAACTGGCCGTTGACGGTGAGCACATAGCTCTTCATTACCTCGCCAATCTGGTCAAAGAGGTAGGTCTCAAAGTCCGCCACGGGGGTGATGGACTCCCGCTCCGTCAGGGCAGGGGCGTAGGTCACCGCGCCGTCCATGGTATAGTCGTAGCCCAGAATATCGGTGGCACGGCTCTCCACCCGGTCCACCACATCCTCAAACACAGAGGGGCTGGTGACGGTGCCCAGGGCCACGCCGTCCACCTCCACCACATAGCTGGGAGTGTAGACAGTGCCCACGACAGCCGCCACGCCGATGACCACGGCGGCGGCCAGGAAATGCAGGGGATTGATCAGCCGGCGGCCGCCCGCAGTGGCGGCGTCCAGCCGGCGGCGGAGCGGCTCCACGCGCTGCGCCAGGGCCGCGGTACCCGCCTCCCATCTGTCCCGGAGTTGGGCCAGGGGCGGCCGGATGGCCGAAGACTCCTCCCGGGGCGTATGCAGAATTTCGTCCATGAGGGAAACCCTCCTAATTATTTGTTCTTGCGTAAAAGAAGGCCCGCGAGGGCCGAAAGGTAACAGTCAGAAACGAAAAGTTACAAATGGTTACAAGGCGTATCATACACGCTTTTTGCCAAAAAGTCAAGACTTTGACTGGAAAAGGCGGGAATCCGCGGCAATTGAAGGTCAAAGCACAACCGACACGACATATAGTGGGCGGCTTTCAAAAAGATGTCCTACTACTACCAGAAGGAGAAATGGTCAGGGCAGAGCAGCAAAAAGATTTGTCCACTTTGACCGGGACGAAAAGCCCCCACGGCATCCTTTTTGGTGCCGCGGGGGACCGGAGGGGACGGGGGATCTCCCCCCATAGCCGGAAAAAGTCCGGAGTCCCTGAAGGAAACTCCGGACTTTGGAGGGTTGTTAGGCCAGCGCGGCGGTGATGATGGCCATGGAGCAGCCCCCCACAGGCAGGTGCCTGTGGGGCCCCCGGCTTTTTTACTGCGCGGGGCAAGTAAATTGCCCCGGCATCAAGGTTTTGCGCCCTTGCGCAAAACGCTTGACGGCGCGGAGCGCCGTGCCCCCGGAGTGGGCGGAGGTCTCCTCCATGGCCGGAAAAAGTCCGGAGCCCCTGAAGGAAACTCCGGACTTTGGAGGGCTGTTAGGCCAGCGCGGCGGTGATGATGGCCATGGAGTAGACCTCCTGGGCGTTGCAGCCGCGGGAGAGGTCGTTGATCGGGGCGTTCAGACCCAGCAGAATGGGTCCATAGGCGTCAAAGCCGCCCAGGCGCTGGGCAATCTTATAACCAATGTTGCCCGCATTAATGTTGGGGAAAATAAAGGTGTTGGCATAGCCGGCCACGGGAGAGCCGGGGAACTTGAGCTGGCCCACGGTGGGGGAGACGGCGGCGTCGAACTGCATCTCGCCGTCGATGGCCAGGTCGGGGGCGGCAGCCTTGGCCTTGGCGCAGGCGTTGCGCATCTTGTCCACAGTGTCACCCTTGCCAGAGCCCTTGGTGGAGTAGCTCAGGTAGGCCACCTTGGGGTCAATGCCGAAGGTTTTGGCGCACTTGGCGCACTCCAGGCCGATCTCCACCAGCTCGTCCTCCGTGGGGTCGATGTTGATGGCGCAGTCGCCCATGGCCAGCACAGTGTTGTCGCCCACGCCCTCGCGGACCATAATGAAGCAGGAGGAGACGATTTTATTCTCGGGCTTGGTCTTGATGAGCTGCAGGGCGGGGCGGACGGTGTCGGCGGTGGAGTAGGTGGCGCCGCCCAGCAGACAGTCGGCCACGCCCATCTTTACCAGCATGGTGCCGAAGTAGTTGCCCTTCATCAGGGCGGCGCGGCACTCGTCGGCGGTCATCTTGCCGCGGCGCAGCGCCACCATCTCCTCCACCATCTTGTCCATGTCGGGATAGGTGGCGGGGTCGATGATCTCGGCACCCCGGATGTTGAAGCCGACCTCCTCGGCCGCGGCCTTTACCTCCGCCTCATTGCCGATGAGGATGGGGGCCAGCCAGGTGCCGGCCAGCAGGCGGGCGCTGGCCTCCAGGATGCGGGCGTCGGTGCCCTCGGTAAAGACAATGCGCTTGGGGGACTTTTTCAGGGTGTCGATGAGCTGCTGAAACATGTGAATGGCCATTGGTATCTTCCTCCATCATAAAAAACGTACGTCAAATGCCAAAATGCTCGGCGTCGGAGCTATTATACACCATTTCGACTGCGGTTCTCAATGCCTAAAAGCCATAAGATTGTGAAAAAATACACTTTACTTTTTGTATTCTCACATTTATACTATACCTACTGTTTTGAAGCCAGTTGAAGTTGAGGTGTGTTATGAGTTCCGATTTTTCCCGCTGCCTTTCCCTGCTCCGGCAGGAGAAGGGGATCTCCCAGCGCGCGGCCGCAAAGGATCTGGGGATCAGCCAGGCGCTGCTCTCCCACTATGAGAACGGCGTGCGTGAGCCCGGTCTGGCCTTTGTCACGAAGGCCTGCAACTATTATAATGTGTCGGCGGATTTCCTGCTGGGCCGTACCCTCTCCCGGGACGGCACCACCATCGCCGCCGAAGAGCTGTACGATTACTCCACCGAGAAGGACAACGTGCTCCACGGCTCCATTATGGCCACGCTGAACAAAAAGCTGCTGGTCAACTCCATCGGCGTGCTCTTCGACCTGCTGGGCAAGACCGGCCGCAAGGAGGCCATTAACGCCGCGGCGGACTACCTGGGTACCGCTGTTTACAAGATGTTTCGCCACCTGTACCGGGCGGATGGCAGCAAGAACGAGGACTTCTTCTCCGTGCCCGCCCGGCAGTTTATGGCGGGCGTGGCCACCGCCGACATGATCTGTACCGAGGCCCAGTATGTGGACGCCCTGGCCGCCCACGTCAAGGAGAAGGGGAGCTTCCCGCCCATGCACAACGACGCGCTGATGGAGAACTACCCCGGACTGTACCAGTCCCTGCTCCAGATTATCCACAACACCGGGGAGCGGGTCAACCGCCGGATGGAGATTCAGAACCAGAAGTAGGGCGCGGCATCCCGGACGCGCCGCCTGTTTACCGGGTACGCCCGGGGGGCGCCACCGGTACCATGCCCTTGAACGGCCGGGGCGGCCGCAGTAGGGATATGCAGAGTATCGCTCCAATGTCAATCGATGCTTTCACATCTTCGGAGGTGTATTTTTTTGACCGACCAGAGCAAAATCCGTAATTTTTCGATAATTGCCCACATTGACCACGGCAAATCAAATCCCGCGGAGTCGGCCGACTCCGCGGGTACCCCGTGTTATTTTGCATCCTCGGCGGAAGTAAATTCCGCCTTCGGCAAGGTTTTGTCCGGGGGACAAAACGCTTGGACGCGGCAGGCCGCCGCGCCCCGCTGCGCGGGGTTCCGGGTGGATTTGCCGAAGGGAGGAGTATGCCATGACTGACCAATCCAAAATCCGCAACTTTTCCATTATCGCCCACATCGACCACGGCAAATCCACCCTGTCTGACCGGCTGATTGAGAAGTGCAACGCCGTTTCCCAGCGGGAGATGGAGAGCCAGCTGCTGGACAACATGGACCTGGAGCGGGAGCGGGGCATTACCATCAAGGCCCGGGCGGTGAAGCTCAACTATCAGGCTGCCGACGGGGAGACCTATGAGCTGAACCTGATCGACACGCCGGGCCACGTGGACTTCAACTATGAGGTGAGCCGCTCCCTGGCCGCCTGCGAGGGCGCGGTGCTCATCGTGGACGCCGCCCAGGGCATCGAGGCCCAGACCCTGGCCAACACCTTCCTGGCCCTGGAGCACGACCTGGAGATTCTGCCCGTGGTCAACAAGATCGACCTGCCCGCCGCCGATCCCCAGCGGGTGAAGGACGAGATCGAGAACGTCATCGGCCTGCCCGCCCAGGACGCCCCCGAGATCTCCGCCAAGGTGGGGCTGAACATCGACGCGGTGCTGGAGGACATCGTAAAGAATGTCCCCGCCCCCAAGGGCGACCCCGCCGCCCCCCTCCAGGCCCTGATCTTTGACAGCCAGTACGACGCCTACCGGGGCGTGATCGTCTACTTCCGGGTGATGGAGGGAACCATCAAGACCGGGATGAGGGTGAAGATGATGGCCTCCGGCGCGTCCTACGAGGTGCTGGAGTGCGGCCACCTGCTCCCCCTGGGCATGGAGCCCTGCGGCGAGCTGATCGCCGGAGAGGTGGGCTACTTCACCGCCTCCATCAAGAACGTAAAGGACACCCAGGTGGGCGATACCGTCACCGAGGCCGGCCGCCCCGCGGCGGAGCCCCTGCCCGGCTACCGCCCCGCCCGGGCCATGGTGTACTGCGGCATCTACACCGAGGACGGCTCCAAGTACCCCGACCTGCGGGACGCCCTGGAGAAGCTCCAGCTCAACGACGCCTCCCTCTCCTTCGAGCCCGAGTCCTCCGCCGCCCTGGGCTTCGGCTTCCGCTGCGGCTTTTTGGGCATGCTCCACATGGAGATCATCCAGGAGCGGCTGGAGCGGGAGTTCGATCTGGATCTCATCACCACCCTGCCCTCGGTGATCTACCGTATCACCAAGACCGATGGCACCGTGGTCATGGTGGACAATCCCCACAATTACCCCGATCCGGCGGTGATCGAGCTGGCCGAGGAGCCCTACGCCAAGGTGTCCATCGTCTCGCCGCCCGATTATGTGGGCAACATCATGCCCATGTGCCAGGAGCGCCGGGGCGAGTTCAAGGACATGCAGTATCTGGACACCAACCTGGTGGAGCTGCACTACTCCATGCCCCTGGGCGAGATCATCTACGACTTTTTCGACACCCTCAAGGCCCGCACCAAGGGCTACGCCTCCCTGGACTACGAGCTGGACAAGTACGAGCCCTCCGAGCTGGTGAAGGTGGATATGCTGCTCAACGGCGATCAGGTGGACGCCCTGTCCTTCATCGCCCACCGGGAGAAGGCCTACCCCCGCGCCCGGCGGCTGTGTGAAAAGCTGAGGGACAACATCCCCCGCCAGCTCTTTGAAGTGCCCGTCCAGGCCGCCATCGGCGGCAAGGTCATCGCCCGCGAGACCGTCCGCGCCATGCGCAAGGACGTGCTGGCCAAGTGCTACGGCGGCGACATCACCCGGAAAAAGAAGCTGCTGGAGAAGCAGAAAGAGGGCAAAAAGAAGATGCGGAGCTTGGGAACGGTACAGATTCCGACCGAGGCATTCATGGCGGTGCTTAAATTGGACGAAGAGTAAGCATCCGCAAAGTTCCCTCCTCGCGCCGTAGCCGCTGCGGCCTACGCTACAAACGTGCCACCGGCACGTTTGCTTAACGTTGCGGTGGCGGTTCTTAAGCTGGATGAGGAATGACGGCATCTTCTTTTTGGCCTCTGGGGCCCCACAAGGTGGGGCGGCGCTTGCGCCGTACAAGGGTTTCGCCGGGGGCGTAGGGGCGGGGCTTGTCCCCGCCCGCAGGCGGGCTGGTGTGGGCATCGGCCCCTACGGGAGAAGCGCGGGCGGCCACAAGGGCCGCCCCTACAAAGAGGATACTATGAGATACAAAACCAGGAGCACACCACAGCGGTGTGCTCCTGGTTTTTGTTTGATCCGGTTTTCCACATGCGGAAAGGATCCTGTGGAAAACTTGCGAAGCCGGTTACTCGGCGGCCTCGTCCTCCTCCTTCTTGGTGCAGACGATGTTCAGCTCGTCTAGCTGGGCCTGAGTGACGAAGGAAGGAGCGCCCATCATGAGATCCTGGGCGTTCTTGTTCATGGGGAAGGGGATGATCTCCCGGATGGAGTCCTCGCCGGCCAGCAGCATGACCATGCGGTCCACGCCGGGGGCGATGCCCGCGTGGGGGGGCGCGCCGTAGGTGAAGGCGTTGTACATGGCGGGGAACTTGGCCTTCACGTCGTCCTCGCCCAGGCGGACGAGCTGGAAGGCCTCGATCATGATCTCCGGATCGTGGTTCCGCACGGCGCCGGAGGAGAGCTCCACGCCGTTGCACACCAGATCGTACTGGAAGGCGGTGATGGACAGGGGGTCCACCTCGCCGGCGGCGGCCTTTTTCAGGATCTCCAGTCCGCCGTTGGGCATGGAGAAGGGGTTGTGGCAGAACTCCAAAAGCCCGGACTCCTCGCCGATCTCGTACATGGGGAAGTCCACGATCCAGCAGAACTCATAGCGCTCCTTGTCCATGTGGTTGGGGCAGAAGGCGCCCAGCTTGGAGCGGAGCACGCCGGCGGCCTTCTGGGCGGCCAGGAGCTTGCCGGCGGTGAGGCCCACGAAGCAGCCCTTTTCCAGCCCCAGAGCGGCCACCACCGCGTCCTTCATGGGCTGGACAAACTTGGCGATGCCGCCCACAATCTCGCCGTTCTCGTCGTAGCGGAACCAGTAGGCCTTTTCGCCGGACTGGACCTCCACGTCGGCGCACAGCTTGTCGATCTGCTTGCGGGTGCCCTCGAAGCCGGTGACCACCACCGCCTTGACTGTGTTCCCCTCAAAGGGGCCGAAGCCGCAGGCGCCCAGGGCCTCAGTGGCGTCGGTGACGGTCAGATCAATGCGCAGATCCGGCTTGTCGGAGCCGTACTTGTCCATCGCATCCCGGTAGGAGATGCGGCGGAAGGGGGCGGTGGAGGCCACGTTGTAGGTGCCGTACTGGGCAAAAATGGGGGGCAGCACGTCCTCCAACACGGCGAACACGTCCTCCTGATCGGCAAAGGCCATCTCCATGTCCAGCTGGTAGAACTCGCCGGGGGAGCGGTCGCCCCGGGCGTCCTCGTCCCGGAAGCAGGGGGCGATCTGGAAGTACTTGTCGAAGCCGGAGGCCATCAGCAGCTGCTTGAACTGCTGGGGGGCCTGGGGCAGGGCGTAGAACTTGCCGGGGTGCTTGCGGCTGGGCACCAGATAGTCCCGGGCGCCCTCCGGGGAGGAGGCGGTGAGGATGGGGGTGGTGACCTCCAGGAAGCCGTGGTCAAGCATGGCCTTCCGCAGGGCGGCCACCACCTGGCAGCGGAGGATGATGTTGTTCTTCACCTCCGGGTTGCGGAGATCCAGATAGCGGTACTTCAGGCGGGCGGACTCGTCGGCCTCCCGGCTGCGGTTGATCTGGAAGGGCAGCTCGTTGTGGCGGCAGCGGCCCAGCACCTCCACCGCCTCCGGCACCACCTCGATGTCGCCGGTGGGCAGCTTGGGATTCTTGGAGTCCCGCTCCCGCACCACACCGGTGATCTGGACGGTGGACTCCTTGTTCAGCCCCTTGAACGCCCTCCACACCTCCTCGTTCTCCACGACCACCTGGGTCACCCCGTAGGAGTCCCGCAGGACGGCGAAGGCAAAGTTCTGGCCCACCTCGCGGACGTTCTCCAGAAAGCCCGCCAGGGTAACGGTCTGGCCCACGTGCTCCATGCGGAGCTCCCCGCAGGTGTGGGTGCGGTAATGGGTATGGGTTGTCTGCATCAAAAATCAACTCCAAATCGCAATATAAGAAAAATAAAATACAATCAGGATAGGAAAGAGAGCCATATAGGCAGATCGGAACGCCCAAAGGGACGCGGGGGCGGGCCGATGTGGGCATCGGCTCCTACGTGGGACAGGGGCGGCCACAAGGGCCGCCCCTACGGGAGAGGGGCGTATAGAGGGGTGTAGGGGCGGGGCTTGTCCCCGCCCGGAGGCGGGCCGATATGGGCATCGGCGCCTGCGTGGGACACGGGCGGCCACGAGGGCCGCCCCTACGGGAGAGGGGGCGTATAGAGGGATCGTAGGAGCGGGGCTTGTCCCCGCCCGGAGCGGGCCGATGTGGGCATCGGCCTTTACGGGAGACACGGGCGGCCACAAGGGCCGCCCCTACGGGAGAGGGGGTGTATAGGGGGATCGTAGGGGTGGGTGCCCACACCCGCCCGGAGCTTATCCCTTCTGATCCTGATAGCGGCTGTAATACACCTGCATGTCGAAGTCCTGGTAGAGCTGGGTGCCGTCCTTGGCGGTGACGCCGAAGTGGGCCAGGGCGGTGTCCTCCACATAGTCCAGGAAGGTCACACCGTCCACGGTGTTAAACCAGTTGAACTCCATGCCCTGGGCGGCGCAGTCGGCCTCCAGGCCGTCGATGAGGGTCTGGATATAGGGCAGATACTGCCCGGCGGTGACGCCGTTGGTGAAGAGCACGTCGGCGGGCTTGAGGTAGGCGGCGGTGAACATGGCGTAGTCGGCGGGGGTGAAGCGCTCCCGCAGCTCCGGCCGGGCGACCCGGGCCACCATGGCGGCGGTCTCCGCCCGGGTGAGGGTCTTGCCGGGGGCAAAGGTGCCCCAGTCGTCCACGCCGGTGAGGATGCCGGCGTTGTAGAAGGACAGCACGGCGGCGTCGGCGGTGTCGGGCAGGGCGGTGATCTGGTTGATGGGGGTCAGCATATCCTCGGGCACCACGGCGGCAAGCATGGTGATGAACTCCTGGCGGGTGGCCTGCTTGACGGGGGCGGGCACCTCCACCCCCAGCTTCTCCAGATAGTCCACATAGGAGGTGTACCAGGGTAGGGTGGAATCCACCAGGTAAATGGAGTCGCCGGTGATGGCCTCGTTCATGCGGGCGGCGATGGCGGCCACCTCGCCCGCGGTGAGCACTTGGTCGGGGGCAAAGCCGGTGCCGGTGCCGGTCATGAGGCCCACCTCATAGCAGGTCTGTACGGTGGCGGCGTACCAGGCCGAACCGGCCACATCGGCAAAGCCGGGATAGGTGTTGACAGCGGGGAAGGCCTCCTCCGGCGCGATGGCGGCGGCGGAGCCTGCCAGCAGGGCGGTGGAGAGGGCTAGGGCGATGAGCTGCTGTTTCATGGAACATTTCCTCCTGTATGTCGGGTTTTCCCCATTTAGACGGGGACATGGGGAGAAAGTTCCATCAGGCCTCCGGCTCCTGGATGGGAGTGCCGCCCGCCCGGGCCGCCAGCCCGGCCTGTACCAGGGCCACGGCCTCCCCGGCCGTCACGGTCTGCTGCTGCCCGGTGGTCAGATCCTTTACCGTCACCTTGTTCTGCTGGATCTCGTCCTCCCCCAGGAAGGCGGCGTAGGGGATGGACAGCTTGTCCGCATAGGACAGCTTCTGCTTGAACTTTTTCTTCTCGCAGTGGAGCTGGGCGCGCACCCCCGCGTCCCGCAGGGCGGTGGCGAAGGAGATGGCGGGGGAGAGCTCTTCGGTCATGGGGAGGATCAGCACGTCCGCCGGGGCGGTGACCAGGGCGTCGTTCAGATAGCCCTGGGCCTCCAGTACGGAGAACAGGCGGGTCAGACCGATGGAAATACCGACTCCGGGGAGTTGTTTATCGGTATAATATTCCGCCAAGTTATCATAACGGCCCCCGGAGCAGATGGAACCCACCTCCGGGTGATCCAGCATGACGGTCTCGTACACGGTGCCGGTGTAGTAGTCCAGGCCGCGGGCGATGGTGAGATCCACCGTGAAGTGCTCCTCCGGCACGCCGAAGGCGGACATATACCTGACCACGGTCTCCAGCTCGGCCACGCCTAGATCGAAAAGCTCGTTCTTCCCCTTGAAGGGCTCCAGCGCGGCCATGGGATCGCCGGCGGCCAGGAGGGCGAGCAGGGCGTCGGCCGCCCCGCCGGGTACGGCGAAGTCGTCCGTCAGGATGGCGCGCACCTTCTCCGGGCCGATCTTCTCCAGCTTGTCGATGGTGCGCATCACGTCCCCGGCCTGCTTCTCCAGGCCCAGGATGGCGAACAGGCCGTTGAGTACCTTCCGGTTGTTGACCCGGATCTTGAAGCGGCGCAGACCCAGGGCGGTAAAGGTCTTGTAGATGATGGAGGGGATCTCTGCCTCGTTGGTGATGTCCAGGCTGCCGTCGCCGATGACGTCGATGTCCGCCTGGTAGAACTCCCGGTAGCGGCCCTTCTGGGCCCGCTCTCCCCGGTAGACCTTGGAGATCTGGAACCGGCGGAAGGGGAAGGTCAGCTCATTCTGGTGCAGGGCTACATACTTGGCCAGAGGCACGGTGAGATCAAAGCGGAGGGCAAGGTCGGAGTCGCCCTTGGTGAAGCGGTAGATCTGCTTCTCCGTCTCGCCGCCGCCCTTGGCCAGCAGCACCTCGGCCGCCTCGATGGCCGGGGTATCCAGGGGGGTGAAGCCGTACAGGGAATAGGACTTGCGCAGAATCTCCACCATCCGGTCGAACTGTACCTGCCGCGCGGGCAGCAGCTCCATGAAGCCGGACAGGGTGCGGGGTTTGATCTGGGCCATAGTGATGCTCCTTTTTAACAGTAATTGAGGCTACTGCCCGCGCCGCCGCGGAAGCGGCGTCAAGCGTTTTGCGCAGAAAACCTTGGAACAGTCCGAATTCACTTCGGCTTGTTTGAATGAAAAAGAGGGGCCCCGGCGGGGCACCGACCCGCTGGGGTCAGCAGTTCCATGAAGCCGGACAGGGTGCGTCCCGTCTCCACAATGGCCGGGCCGATGTGGGCAGAAGGTGAATTGCCCCAGAGGGGCAAGAGAGGCCGCCCTGGGGCGTCGGCCCCTACCGGGCGGCGGGGGATTCAGAGGCCGCAGGTTGGGCCGTAAAAAGGCGCTCTCGTCCCCTTCCACGGGACGAAAGCGCCTGCTTTCGTGGTGCCACCCATGTTCAGAGCGGAATTCCGCTCCCTCTGTCCTTCTGTTGCGGGAAGGGGACCACACCCGTCTCCGGGCCCGCTGGTAAGGCCGTCTCCCGGCCTCCTGCCGCGGACGCTTTCAGCCGGAGGCGCCCTTCTCTGCTGCGGCGGTGTGGGCGGTACTTGCCCCGTCAGGGCGGTTTTTGCTCCACAATACTACCCCAAAGCGGGGAAAAAGTCAACCGGGAACCGCCCAGTTACGCGGTAAAGGGCTTGGTCTTGGGGTTGATGATATCGCGCCAGTCCAGATCCCCCCGCGCCCCACCCGGTGCCTTGCACCGTGCGGGGACCCCGGTGATTTTATTTGCGACCGCCGGAACTAAATTTCGTCGGCCTTCGGCGGCATACGCCGCCGCGCCGCCCGTAGGCGGCGTCCTGGAGCGGGGGGACGGAACGAGCTACGGCTCAGGCGGTAAAGGGCTTGGTCTTGGGGTTGATGATATCGCGCCAGTCCAGGTCCCCCCGCTCCAGGCCGTGGATGAGAATCTCCGCCGTAGCCACATTGGTGGCGAAGGGGATGTTGTACTGGTCGCAGAGAGTGGTAATATACTTCAGATCCGCGTCCAGATCGTTGGACTGGGGGTCGGAAAAGAAAAGCACCATGTCGATCTCGTTGTAGGCGATGCGGGCGCCGATCTGCTGGCTGCCGCCGTGCTCGTGGGAGAGGAAGAGCTGGACAGGCAGGCCGGTGGCCTCGGCCACCAGGCGGCCGGTGGTGTTGGTGGCGCAGATGGTATGCTTGGAGAGAATGCCGCAGTAGGCAATGCAGAACTGCACCATCAGCTCTTTTTTCCGGTCATGGCTCATCAGGGCAATATTCATCGTACTAACCTCTCTTCCACAGCGTGTTGCGCTTATCGTATTTTCATAAGGGGGGCCTTCTGGCCAAGCAGGCGCTTGGCAATGTTGAGATAGGCGACGGCGGCGCCCCGGCTGGCCCGGAGAATGAGGGGCTGGCCCTGGTTGGCGCACAGCATCACCTGAGGATCCTCCGGCACAATGCCCAGCAGGGGCAGGCCGGCGGCGTCCATGGCGTCATCAATGGTGGTGTGAAGGCGGCGGAGCAGCCGGGGCTGTACCCGGTTGACCACCAGATGGATGCGGGGGATGCGGTTCCGGAGCACCGAAACCGTGCGCTGGGCGTCCCGCAGGGCGGAGGCGTCGGTCGTGGAAACCACCATGGCCCGGTCCGCCGCACAGCAGGCCAGACGGAACCCCTCGCCCAGCCCTGCTGGCGAATCCATCAGGATGTAGTCGTACCCCTCCCTGGCCCGGTGAATCAGCTCCTTCATGGCCGCCTCGCTGAGCGGCGCTTCGGGCAGGGTGACGGGGGCGGTGAGGAGGAACAGGCCCTGGATGACGGGGTGGGGGACGGCGGCCCGCTCCAGTGTGCAGCGGCCGCAGAGCACGTCAGTGAAGTCCATCAGCGCCCGGTCGCTCAGACCCAAGGTCAGGTCCAGGTTGCGCAGGCCGATATCCATGTCGATGCAGAGCACCCGGTGGCCCAGCGCGGCCAGACAGGAGGCTACACCGCCGGTAATGGAGGTCTTTCCCGTGCCGCCCTTTCCCGACGTGATCACAATTGCAGTGGACATAGGTTCACTCCCGTTGTTTGACGTAAATACCATATCATACTTCCACAGTGGAATCAATGGGTTTTTGTGCAGAATAGTGAGAAAATTCCTGCTACAGCGGGGCTTTCTGTATCTTTGCCCACCGGCGGGGGTAGCCATTGGGGGTGGGGGTGCACTTCTCCACCAGCACCACCCGGTGGCGCACATTGGCGCCGGGAATGACATAGTCCACACTGGGCAGCAGCCGCCCGCCGAGGATGGAGATGCACCGGGCGGCGCGGTTGATCTCCTCGCCGCTGTCCACGCCCTTCATGGCCAGAAATCTGCCGCCCACCTTCAGATAGGGCAGACACAGCTCGCACAGGAGCTCCAGGGAGGCCACGGCCCGGGACACGGCGTAGTCGAAGCCGTCCCGGTAGCCGTCCACCAGGGCCTGCTCCTCCGCCCGGGCGTGGAGGCACTCCACCCCCTCCAGGCCCAGGGTATTGCACACCGAGGCAAGCCAATTCACCCGCTTGCCCAGGCTGTCCAGCAGGGTGAGCTGAAGGCTGGGCTCCAGGATGCGCAGGGGCAGGCCGGGGAAGCCCGCGCCGGTGCCCACGTCGATGAGCCGCTTGCCCCGGAGGTCCTCCCCCAGGGTGAGCAGGGCGGCGGAGTCCAGAAAGTGCAGGTCGGCCACCTGGTGGGGCTCGGTGATGGCGGTGAGGTTCATGACCTGGTTCTGCTCCAGCAGCAGACGGCCGTACTCGGCCAGCCGGGCCGCTGCCCCGTCGGGGGGCGTGAGGCCCAGGGCGGTCAGGCCGGAGGCAATACGCGCTTGCATGCTCACACCCCCAGTCCGGCCAGCAGGGCGGGCACGCCCTGCACCAGGCCGACGGCAAGGATCACCACACAGGCCGCCGCCAGCAGGGCCATGCAGGCCTTTTTGGAGTAGGTGCACTCCAGCCGGCGGAACTGCCAGACGGCAATCACCGCCAGTCCGGCGGCGCCGGGGCAGACCAGCAGGGGGGCCAGCCCCCGGAGATAGGTTCCGCCGTGGAAAAACGGGTAGAGGTTGAGGGCGACGAAGATCAGCATGTAGACCACGCCCACCCAGGCGATGATCCGCTTGACAGGGGAGGCGGGAGTGTAGGAGGACGGCTCCTCCTGGTTTTTATTATCTGGTAGTTCAGCCATTTTTTTGCTCCTTTAAAAAATCCCGAATCTCCGTGAGGAGCGCCTCCTCCGCCGATGGCTTGGGGGGCGGGGGAGGGGCGGCCTCCTCCTTTTTGTGGAGACGGTTGAGCAGCTTGACGATGCAGAACACCACAAACGCCATAATCAGGAAGCTGAGGATGGCGTTGAAAAAGCTGCCCAGCATGAGGTCGCCGCCGCCGGGCAGGGGGATGGCCAGGCCAGCCAGGGCCTTATTGTCCCCGGCAAAGATGCCGAGCACCGGGTTGAGGATGTCGTTTACCAGGGAGTCGGTGATTCCCTTGAACGCGCCGCCGATGATGACGCCGACGGCCAGATCCATCACGTTGCCCCGGGCAATGAATTTGCGGAATTCGGCCAAAAAGCCGGTGGTCTTTTCTTTTGCAGACATAGAATCTCCTTAAATTTTCCAAATTATGGATCAACCTGATACCACATGCCGTCCAGCAGCACCAGGATCAGTCCCCCGGAAGCGCCGGAGACGCACTTGTCAAAGGCGGCGGGGAGCACCACCTCAAACTGTGTATCCATCATGCCCTGGAGATCTCCGTCCTGGAAGGGGGCGTAACTGTTGGCAAAGGGGGCGGGGAACTGGTTTTCCGGCAGGGAGGTCAGCAGCTCGGGCACGTGTTCCGTCCTGTCAGGGGAGAGGTAGCCCTTCACCACCGTGCCGTCCTCTCCGGTCCGGGCAAAGGGGAAGATGTATTCCGGGGAGTTTTGCAGGTAGTCGTATGCCATGGGGATCACCAGCTCCCCGGCGGTGTTGATGAGGCCCAGCTTGCCGTCGTACTGGGCGGGATCGGAGGTGGTTCCGGCGGTGCCCACTACGGCGTAGCCCTTATAGGAGCTGAAACTATCGGCCACATAGGCGAACTGGCAGGGGATGACCAGCTCCCCCTCGGTATTGATAAAGCCATACAGGCCGCTTTCGTCCCGGACGGCGGCGTACCCGCCGGAGAAGGGGTAGACGGAGGTATAGGCCGCCTCCACGGCCACCGAGCCGTCGGGGTTGAGATAGCCGTACAGGCCGGTGCTCTCATCCATGTACTGGATAAGCTTTTCCGAGGTGTCATCGTAGTTGACGCTGCCGTCCAGGGTGCCCAGCACTTCTCCGGATTTGTCGAAAGCGGTGAAGCCCTCCTCCTGACTGCCCGCCAGCACCACCCAGTCGTGGTAGGTGGTGGCCGCCTCGTACTGGCAGGGGACAATCTCCTCGCCCGCCAGGTTGATGAAGCCGTACAGGCCGTCTCTGCGCACCCGGGCCAGTTTGTCGGAGCGGAAGATCTCCCAGCTGTCGTAGCAGCTGCCCAGCTCACACTGGAGCTGGCCCTCCCAGTCTAGCACCCGGCATCCGTGGTGTAGATCAGGGTTGGCTCTTGGGTGATAGCCAGCACCTCGTCCTCGGCCAGGAGGGGGCGAACCGGCCGGCCCAGCTCCGCCAGGGCAGCGGGGAGGGCCTCCTGGGTGTTGGTGAGGCGCAGCTCCGGCCGGATGATGCGGGCCGCCATGGCGGCACACTCCGCCCGGGTTAGGGTGCCCTCCGGATTGAAGGTGCCGTAGCTGTCCACGCCGTTGAGAATCCCCGCGGCGTAGAGGGGGGCAATCCGGTCCCAATAGAAGGGGTCGGTCATATCCGGGGCGGTGCTTACCTGGTTGATCTCCTCCAGCTCCCCAGCGGAGGCGGCTATGGCCAGGGCGAAGTCCAGCCGGGTGGCGGGCTGTTCGCTGAACCGGAAGCCCTGGGTGTTCCGCAGGCCGTTCTCCTCCAGATACCAGGCCGCGCTCCGGCTCCACTCCTGGGGGGTGGGGATGGACATGGCGGCCTCCGCGGCGGCGATGTAGGCGTTGCTGGTGGCCCCGAAGCCGGTCAGGAAGGACAGGGTTCCGGCCTGGGCATCGTAGCGCAGGGTACCCTCGTGGCTCTGACTGTTGGGGAGATCCACCGAGGCGGCCTGTCCATTCATCTCCGCGGCCCAAGTCCGCTCATCATCGGTCAGAGTGATGGCCAGCTCTGGGCCGCCCTTGGCCTGGAGGGTGGGGGTAAAGCCGCCGGGCCCAACATAGTCGGTGCGGGCGCTCCCGTCGGGCAGGCGGATGGTGAGCTGCCCCCACTCCGCCGGGGCCGGTTCAAAGGTTCCGTCGCCGCCGTGGCGGAGGGAGTGGATGCGGGCGGCCAGGGCGGCGGTCTCCGCCTCCGTCATAATACCGTCGGGGGTAAAGGCGTTATTTCCGGTGCCGTTCATGAGTCCGTCCTGGGCGCAGGCCTCCACGTAGGGGGCGTACCAGGCGCCGGCGGATACGTCGGAAAAGGTTGCGGTCTCCGCCGCCAGAGCGGGGGAGAGGAGCAGGGATGCGGACAAGGCCAGAGCGAGGAGCGCGCGTTTCATGACAATTCCTCCTTTTTCACGGAGAACAAAAGGGACGTTTTGTCGTACCGGTATCCGCTGGGAGTCTGTAGGACGGGCGGTATGGCTCAGGGAGTCTTGACGCTCCAGCCCCAGTCCATGTCGTCAACGGAGGGCGTGTGCGGGGTGGGAGATTCCAGGCCGTACTTTTCTGAGATGGCGTCAACCTGCTCCTGGGTGAGCGTCTCCTCCGGCTGGGCGGATTCCGCGGGCTGGGTCCCGGCGGCACAGCCGCCCAGCAGCAGGGCGGAGGCGAGCAGGAGAGCGGCGGCCGGTAAGCGGTGCTTCATGACAGAGGCGCTCCTTTCAATACGTGGGAGAGCGGCTTACTGCTTGGGCGTCAGCACTTCCTTGCCTCCCATATAGGGCCGCAAGGCGGCGGGAATCTTCACGCTGCCGTCGGCCTGGAGGTTGTTCTCCAGGAAGGCGATGAGCATGCGGGGAGGAGCCACCACGGTGTTGTTGAGGGTGTGGGGCAGGTAGGTGCCGTTCTCGCCCTTGACCCGCATCTTGAGGCGGCGGGCCTGGGCGTCGCCCAGGTTGGAGCAGGAGCACACCTCGAAGTACTTCTGCTGGCGGGGGCTCCACGCCTCGATGTCGCAGGACTTGACCTTGAGATCGGCCAGATCGCCGGAGCAGCACTCCAGCTGGCGCACGGGGATGTCCAGAGAGCGGAACAGCTCCACCGACCAGCGCCACATCTTCTCGTACCAGTCCATGGACTCCTCGGGCCTGCACACCACCACCATCTCCTGCTTCTCGAACTGGTGGATGCGGTAGACGCCCCGCTCCTCGATGCCGTGGGCGCCCTTCTCCTTGCGGAAGCAGGGGGAGTAGGAGGTGAGGGTCTGGGGCAGCTTGTCTTCGGGGATGATCTGGTCGATGAACTTGCCGATCATGGAGTGCTCTGAGGTGCCGATGAGGTAGAGATCCTCTCCCTCAATCTTATACATCATGGCGTCCATCTCGGTCTGGCTCATGACGCCCTCCACCACGTTGCCGTGGATCATGAAGGGGGGGATGCAGAAGGTGAAGCCCTTGTCGATCATGAAGTCGCGGGCGTAGGCCAGCACCGCCTCGTGGAGGCGGGCGATGTCGCCCATCAGGTAGTAGAAGCCCGCGCCGGATACCCGGCCGGCGGCGTCCATGTCGATGCCGTCGAAGGACTCCATGATTTGGGTGTGGTAGGGGATTTCAAAGGCGGGGGTTGCTGCCTCGCCGAAGCGTTGCACCTCCACGTTGCAGGAGTCGTCGGGGCCGATGGGCACGGAGGGATCGATGATGTTGGGGATCTGGAGCAGGATGCGGCGGATCTCCGCGGCCAGCTCGGTCTCCCGGCCCTCCAGGAAGGCCAGCCGGTCGGCGTCGGCCTTGACCTCGGCCTTCAGCGCCTCGGCCTCCGCCAGCTTGGAGGGGTCTTTCTTGGACTGCCCCATCAGTACGCCCACCTGCTTGCTCTTGGCGTTGCGGGCGGTGCGCAGTTCCTGGGCCTCCTGGATGGTACGGCGGTTCTCTGCGTCCAGCTCCAGCACCTGATCCACCAGGGGGAGCTTCTGTTCCTGAAATTTCTTCTTGATGTTCTCCTTCACGGCGTCGGGATTTTCCCGGATGAATTTAATGTCCAGCATGGTTGATTCTCCTTCAATAAAGTGGTGTGAGATAAACCCGTAGGGGCGACCCTTGTGGTCGCCCACGGGCGGCCATAAAGGCCGCCCCTACAGGGGAGAGAAAAGTGCGGAGCGGGTCGCGTGGGGAAGCGAAGGGGCAAGGGAACGGAATGGATATCCGGCGCTGTGCGCCGGATGAAATGGAGCGGACTTTGTCCCGACGCCGTTTCACGTGAAACAATCAGCCCAGCCACTCCATGAGAGACTGGTAGGCCTCCAGGGGGTTGTAGTCCTGTCGCTGCTGGCCGGTAAGCCCATCGGCCACCGTACCCAGTACCCCCTCCATGCCGCCCTCTCCAGCCAGAGCGGCCTCGGCGGCGGCCGCCGCATCCCGGGCATCGGAGTAGCGCCCGTCGTTGTATAGGGCGCGAATTTGGTTCAAATAGCAGAGCGCCTCCAACTGCACCAGGGCGGCTTCGTCGTCGGAGGCGCTTTCTGCGTCCTCCAGCGCCTCCTGGAGCTGGGCCACCTGCTGGCTCAGGGCCTCGTTTTCCACCTTGAGGGTTTCGTTTTCCTGGAGAATGTTTTCCAGGGACTGGGTGGCCGAGTCGGAGGTCTGCTCCAGCTTGTCCATGGCCTCCTGGTTGGCTCGCTGCTGCATGAAGTAGGACATCAGCAGCAGGAGAAAAGCCGCTGCAAAGAGGATGACCAGATAGAGCAGTACCGAGCTGCGCTTGTGGGGCCGCTCATGCTCCGCCTCGTGCTGGAGGCGGCTGCGCTCCTGCTTGTCGGAATCGGTGCTCAAAGGGAAACCCCTCCTTTCCCGGCGGAGGGAAGCTGCTCCAGCAGCTCCAGCAGAGTGTTCAAGTCCTCTGGATTGTAGTATTCCAGCTCAATTTTTCCCTTTTTCCGGCCGTTGATGATGTGAACCTTGCGGCCAAAGCGGGTAGCCAGGGTCTTTTCCGCCTCCCGCAGATAGATAGACAGGTCAGGGCCGGCGGCGGACTTGGGCTCCGCAGCTTCTCTGGGTTCTGCGGCCAACCGCTTGGCCAGAGCTTCGGTCTGCCGGACGGAGAGCTCCTCCGCAATGACCTTCTGCGCCAGCTTTTTCTGTAGCTCCCCGCTGGGCACGGCCAGGATGGCCCTGGCGTGGCCGGCGGAGAGCTTGCCCTCCTCCAGCAGCAGGTGTACCGGGTCGGGAAGGGTCAGCAGCCGCAGGGCGTTGGCAACGGCGGGGCGGGACTTGCCCACCCGCTGGGCCACCTCCTCCTGGGTGAGACCGTATTCGCTCATGAGCACCTTGTAGCCGTTGGCCTCTTCAATCGGGTTCAGATCCTCCCGTTGGAGGTTCTCAATGAGGCCGAGCTCCATCACCTTGCGGTCGTCGGCCTCGATGATGACGGCGGGGATTTCGCTCAGGCCCGCCAGCTTGGCGGCCCGCCAGCGGCGCTCCCCGGCGATGATCTGGTAATAGCCCGACGAGAGCCGGCGGACGGTGAGGGGTTGAATGATCCCGTGGATGCGGATGGAGTCGGCCAAATCCTGAAGGCTTTCCTCGTCAAACCGCTTCCGGGGCTGCTTGAGCCCCGGTTCCACCTGGGAGATAGGGAGGGAGAGGGAGCCCCCCTCCTGGGACTGGAGGGCAGCGTCCCCCAGCAGTGCGCCCAGGCCCTTGCCCAGGCCGCGTTCCAATGCCATAGGTCAATCCTTCCTTTCCACACGGGTGACGGCGTATTGATTGTGCTCCAGCAGCTCCTGGGCCAGGGCATCGTAGGCCTCCGCGCCCCGGGAGAGGGCGTCATAGGCGGACACCGGCTTGCCAAAGCTGGGAGCCTCGGACAGGCGGACGTTACGGGGGATCACCGTGGCGTACACCTGGCCGGGGAAGTGGCGTTTGACCTCCTCCGCCACCTGCATGGAGAGATTGGTACGGCCGTCGTACATGGTGAGTACCACCCCCTCCAGGGCAATTTTGGGGTTGAGGGATCGCTTGACAATGCGAATGGTGGAGAGAAGGTCGCTGAGCCCCTCCAGGGCGTAGTACTCACATTGCACCGGTACCAGCACGGTGTCCGCTGCGCACAGGGCGTTGAGGGTCAGCAGTTCCAGAGAGGGGGGACAGTCAATGAAGATGTAGTCATAGTGTTCCGCCACCTGCTCCAAGGCGTTTTTCAGCCGATATTCCCGCTGCTCCAGGGCGATCATCTCAATGGTGGCCCCCGCCAGCGCCTTGTTGGAGGGGAGCACATCGCCGTAGGAGGTGGAGGAGATGGCCTTGGCGGTCTCCGTCCCGTTGAGAAGCACGTCATAGATGTTGGGCGAGGTGGTCTTGTCTACGCCGAAGCCGGAAGTGGTGTTGGCCTGGGGGTCAAAATCGCACACCAGCACCCGGCAGCCCTGGTTTTTCAGAGCCGCCGCCAGGTTGACACAGGTGGTAGTCTTTCCCACGCCGCCCTTTTGATTCACAATTGCAATGGTCTTTGCCATAGCACACCTGCCTTTTTGGGTCGTTGCAAAGGGTCAGGTTCTATTATATAGCGGCGGTAGACGTAATTCAACTGAAATTCGCGCTGTTTCACGTGAAACAGGAAAAAAAGAGGATGGAGCTGTTTCACGTGAAACAGCCCCATCCTTTCAGGAAAACCGCCATGGCCTCCGCGTACGGCGCACCTCTACTTGGGAATAGTGATGGTCAGCAAGATGGAGTCCTCCGTCTCCTGGCGCTTGCAGTTGGCCTGTACGCCCGCGCTCTTCATCATGGACAGTCCCCGGGTCACGGTGTTGAGAAACAGCCGCACATCCTTAATTACAAAGGTTGGTTTTTTTCGGGCGGGCTTGTCTGCCGGATGAAGCAGGGTTTCCACATACTCCTCCGTCCGGGCCACAGTAAGCCCCTGCTCTGCCACATGCCGGGCGGCTGTGCGCTGGAGTTCCGGCTCCTCCAGGCGGAGCAGCGCCCGGGCGTGGCGCTCGGTGCAGCCGTGCTCCCGCAGCAGGGTGAGGACATCGGGCGGGAGGCGGAGCAGGCGCAGCTTGTTGGCCACCGCCGACTGGGACTTGCCGATGCGGCGGGCCGCCTCCTCCTGAGACAGATGGTAGGTCTCGATCAGCTTGGCCAGAGCGGTGGCCTCCTCCACAAAGTTGAGATCCCGCCGCTGAAGGTTCTCCACCAGGGCCAGCAAAGAAGAGCCCTGGCTGTCCACGCTGACCAGAATGCAGGGCACCTCGGTGAGACCGGCCATGCGGGAGGCCCGCAGGCGGCGCTCCCCGGAAATCAGCTCGTAGCCGCCGTTCTTGGACCGGCGGACGGACAGGGGCTGGAGTACGCCAAGCTCCTGAATGCTGGCGGCCAGCTCCTCCAGGCCCTCCCGGGAAAAGCAGGTGCGGGGCTGGTCCGGATTGGGGGAAATGGCGGCAATGGGGAGAAACAGCACTTTGGTGCTCTCAAACAGTCCTTTTCGACGCAGTAAGGACATCGGAAAGCCTCCTTTGCGGTAGAATATTGACTAACCATATATTACCATATTTTGGTGCAGAAAAAGCCGGATGCCGTCGATTGGGAAATATTTTCCAAAATGACAGAAAGCTTCGTGCGCACAGGGCGTACCGCGAAATGACGCAAAGGCTCAGGCGCATGAAGTGGTTGCGCATGTGGGCCGTACCGACCCACGCGCTGTCATCCCATGGCCGTGCCGCTGTTAAGCGGCACAGGGCTAATTTTGCTCTGCTCTCCTGCACAGCAAAAAAGCCCGCCCGGCATTTAGGTCCGGGCGGGCGGAGAATCAGGGCTGTAAGAAGCCCTTTCCAAAGATTTCACTGGAGTTGGCTACAATGAGAAAAGCATGGGGATCAATCTTTTTCAGGTAGCGGCGCAGAAGCACGGCCTGGCCCCTGGTGAGGACAGTGAGCACCACGTGGTGCTCTGCGTGGGTATAGGCGCCCTGGGCCTGCCATACGGTGGCGCCCCGGCCCAGGGTATGGGTAATATAGTCGCACACATGCTCCGGGTCGTAGGAGATGACGAAAAAGGCCTTGCGCCGATTGAAGGACTCGATGGCGCTGTCCACCAGCACCGACTTGAGGGCCAGGCCCAGCAGGGAGCACAGTCCCGCCGTGATGTCAAAGACAAAGAGGGCGGCCGCCGCGATAACCACGTCAGAGAGGAGCAGGGCACGCCCTACGTCCAGGCCGGTGTATTTTTTGAGAATCATGGCGGCGATATCGGTGCCGCCGGAGGAGGCGTCTATGTTGAAAAGGATGGCGGAGCCCAGGGCGGGGAGGATCACCGCGAAGAACAGCTCCAGCATGAGTTGGTCGGTGAGAGGGCGGTCCATGGGAAACGCCCACTCAAAGAGCTGAATGAGCCCGGCGGAGAGAATGGAACAGTAGACCGTCCGGGCGCCGAAGCCCCTGTTGAGCATTACAAAGCCCAGCACCAAAAAGAGCACATTGATGATGGTGTTGAAGGTAGAGGGGGAGAGCTGGGGCAGCAGCTTTCCCAGCAGCACCGCCAGGCCGGACACGCCGCCCATGGAGAAATGGTTGGGAAATTTGAAAAAGTAGACCCCCACCGACACCAGCAGGGTGCCCAGGTTCATCAGCAGGAATTCGCGCAGCAGTTCCTTGCGGTTGGTCATCCGTTTCACTTCCTAAGTAGATGGTAAGCGGGTCAGCGCTGGGTCAGCAGAGCGCTCCACACGTCGTAGGCACCGTCCGCCGGAATGTTGCCGATGCGCCACAGGGAGACTCCTGTGATGCCGAACATCCGGGCCAGCGCCACCTTGTCCAGCACGCTCTGCTCGTTCTCGTACCAGACCTTGTAACGGCTGCCGTCCTCGGTAGTGTAGAGGGCGCAGGGATTGCGGAATTCCTCCGAGTAGACCACCTGGGTGTCGGGCTGGGCCAGGCGCAGAGCCAGGGTGGAGGGGGCGGGGTGGTAGATAGTGGTCTCCAGCAGGCGGTCCTCTCCGTCCACGTGGAAGCCCGCCGAGCCAAAGGAGATCTGCAGGGCCAGCTTGCTCCGGTCGGCCACGCCGGTGGCCGGGTCGGTAAGATCACGCAGAGCCTCGTACACGCTGGCGAAGGGGGTGACGGGGGAGTCGGTGTTGGTAGTGCCTACATAGGAGTCGGGGACGGAGGTCCACTGGTAGTCGTGGGCCATGAGGATCACCTTGTCGGCGGCCTCGCCAATGCCCCGGTAGTCAAAGCCGGTGTACCAGGTGTCGGGCTGGACGCAGACATAGAGGGTTTTCCCCTGGGGCAGGACGGCATCCAGCTCTTTTAGAAAGGTTACATAATTCAGTTTTATGGTATCCCCCTTCAGGCCCTCAAAGTCGATGGTCAGGCCCGCGTAGTCCGCGCTGGCGGCCGCCAGGGCGGCCACGGCCTGGGCCCGGACCTCGGGCGTTCCGGTCACCGCCGCCACCGTGGAGGTGGTGGTGCCGTCGGGGAGGGGGATGGAATCGCCCGCTGAGGCATATACATTTAAGTTGTAGGGGAGGCTGCGGGCATCCCAGTAATCGGTGGCGGGGGTGGGGTCGTCGGGGCGCACCCAGTCGTTGCCGTTGGTGCGGGAGGAGTTGAGGACGGGCCCGGCGGCGGGGTCGTACTCCATCCGGGCCCAGCCTACGCTCACCGCGTCCATGGAGGCGGTGAGATCAATCTGGGAATAGGAGGAGAAGGCGTAAAAGCCGTGGAGCCAGTCCAGCTTGGAGGTGTACCGCTCGTACACCCGCACCAGCATGGCGGCGGCCTCCTCCCGGGTGGCGGAGTCGCGGGGCAGGAACTTGAGCTGGCCGCCCGCCCCGGCCACGCCGGTGATCATGCCGATGTCATAGGCGATGGCGATGTACCCCCGGTTGTCCGTGATGTCGTCAAAGGGCAGCTCCAGCCCGGACAGGGACTGGACCAGCGTGCCGTAGCCCAGGGCCCGCACCAGCATGACCGCCATCTCCTCCCGGCTGATATAGTCCTCCGGACGGAAGGCGCCGCCGGCATCCATCACGCCGTGGGCCAGGGCGGTCTCCACATAGGAGTAGGCCCAGTGAGAGGCGGGGCAGTCGGAAAACGAGGGCGCGCTCGGGGAGGCGGCATCCCAGCCGAACATGCGGCAGAGCACGGCCACAAACTCGCCCCGGGTCAGCTCCTTCCCCACGCCGAAGGTGCCGTCGGGGTAGCCGTTCATCAGGCCATAGCCCTCCGCCTTTTCGATGACTTCTGTGGCCCAGGTGCCCTCCGCGTCGGAAAATGCGGCGCTGGCCGCGGGGGAGAGGGGTGCGGCGCTCAAAAGCAAAACGGCGGCCAGGGCTGCCGCACAGAAACGGTGTTTCATAACAATAAACCTCCTTGCTCAAAAGCGATCAACAGCATTGTACCAAACCCGGCGCAAAAGCACAATGAAAAAACCGGAAGGCGGGGAGAACCTCCGTACAAAATTTCTAAAAACAGGTGACGAAAGCAATCTTTTTTGATAGAATATAGGCAGTTGCAGTTGTCTGTCAAATTCGATACAATAGAAATAACTTTTTCTTGTGGAGTAAGGAGAGGGACATAATGAAACTGCTGGAGGAGCGCATTCGGACCCACGGGAAAATCCGTGAAGGCGGCGTGCTGAAGGTGGACAGCTTTCTGAATCATCAGATGGACGTGAAGCTGTTCCAGGAAATGGGCAAGGAGTTCCTGCGCTTGTTTGGGGACTGCGGGGTTACCAAGATTTTGACCATCGAGGCATCGGGGATCGGGATCGCATGTGTAACCGCGCAGTTTTTTGATTGTCCGGTGATCTTTGCTAAGAAGAACAAGACCCGCAACATCGCCGGCGATGTCTACACCTCCAAGGTGGAGTCCTTTACCCACGGCAAGGTGTACGACATCATCGTGTCCAAGGAGTTTCTGCACCCCGAGGACCGGGTACTGCTCATCGACGACTTTTTAGCCAACGGCTCGGCCCTGCAGGGCCTCATCAACCTGGTGCAGGATGCCGGGGCCACCCTGGTGGGTGCGGGCATCTGTGTGGAGAAGGCCTTCCAGCCCGGCGGCGATCTGATCCGCGGTATGGGAGTCCGGGTGGAGTCCCTGGCCCGCATCAAAGCCATGAGCGTGGAGGGCGGCGTGGAGTTCTGCTGAGCCCACAGCCCCAGCCGCCGCATCCCGTAGGGGCGGCCCTTGTGGCCGCCCGCCGGGAGGGCGGAGGAAAGAAAGCGAAGAGAAAAGCGGAGGCGGGCGCCTCCGCCGGATGAACCGAGGTCTTACGGTTCGTCGGGGAGCCTCCGGGCTCCTGTCTTACACAGCAAGACCGGCTGCCGCAGGCGGAGGACGGCCCTCCGTGATGAGCGGATGATTTTGGCGTTCGGCGCGTATGGCGCCCGTCGGTGAGCAGGGGGGAGTGCCCCCGTGTTCAGGCAGCCGTTTTGAATAGAGGACCCGATTGATTGAGAGACACAATTAAGGAGGAACTTAAACGATGAAAAAGAGACTGCTTGCACTGCTCCTGGCGGGCGCTATGTCTGTTGGACTGGCCGCCTGCGGCAACAGCGGGGACGAGGGCTCCGCCAACACCCCGGCCGGCGGGGAGACCACCCCGGTGACTGACGGCACTGGTGAGCCCTCCGCCGAGGGTAAAACCGTCAAGGTGGGCATGGTTTGCATCGGCGACGAGAACGACCAGGGTTATACCTATAACTTTATGAAGGCCGTGGAGGAGGCCACCGCCCAGTTGGCCGAGCAGGGCATTACCGTGGAGTGGAGCTACAAGAAAAATATCCTGGAGGACTCCGGCTGCGAGGACGCCAACATCGAGCTGGCCGAGGATGGATGTGATATTATCATCAACAACTCCTACGGCTTCGAGCCCTTTATGCTGAAGGTGGCCCCCGACTACCCCGAAATCGAGTTCATCTCCTGTACCAACCAGGCCTCTGCCGTGGACGATCTGGACAACACCCACAACGCCTTCGCCAACATCTACGAGGGCCGCTACCTGGCCGGCGTGGCCGGCGGCATGAAGCTGCAGCAGATGATCGACGAGGGCACCATCACCGCCGAGGAGGCTGTCATTGGCTACGTGGCCGCTTTCCCCTTTGCTGAGGTGGTTTCCGGCTACACCGCCTTTTACCAGGGCGCCAAGAGCGTGTGTCCCTCTGTCACCATGAAGGTCAAGTACGTCAACTCCTGGTCCGACGCGCCCCAGGAGGCCGCCGCCGCCTCCGCCCTGGCTGACGAGGGCTGCGTGCTCATTTCCCAGCACTCCGACAACACCACCCCCGCCACCTCCGCCCAGGACGCCGGCGTGTTTCACTGCGGCTACAACAACGACATGACCGGCGTGGCCCCGGAGGCCAGCCTCATCTCCTGCCGCGTGGACTGGACGCCCTATTTCGTCTATGCCATCTCCGCCGTGGCCAACGGTGAGAGCTTTGACCAGGACTGGACGGCCGGCTACGCCGACGGCTCCGTCAAGCTGACCGAGCTGAACACCGCCATTGCCGCCCCCGGCACTGAGGAGGCGCTGGAAAAGGCGGAGGCCGATCTGGCGGGCGGCCTGCACGTGTTCGCCGGCCCCCTGTCCGGCCACCCGGCCCAGAATCCTGACGGCGAGGTGTGGAGCATCGGTGAGGGCGAGTTCTTCCCCGAATCCGACCTGAGCCAGGAGGGCGGCCTGTCCGCACCTCAGTTCTGCTACGTCATCGACGGCATCACCGAGGAGTAAACAAAAGATCAAACCGGAAGCAAAGGCGGGGCCGGCCCAGGCGGGCCGGCCCCGGATTTCTCCCCCGCGACCGCGCCGGGGGCCTTTGCCGCAAGGAGTAGCGAGTGAGAGAGAAGAGAACGCTTCGGCCCCGCGGGGGCCGGGAAAGGAGGCTGGGGTTGGAACAGGTCAGCGCGATCCAGCTCAAGGGGATCACCAAGCGCTTCGGCAGCGTCGTGGCCAACGACGGGATTGATCTGGAGGTGAAGCGGGGGGAGATCCTCTCCCTGCTGGGGGAGAACGGAAGCGGCAAGACCACCCTGATGAACATGATCTCCGGCATCTACTTCCCAGACGAGGGACACATCTGCGTGGGCGGGAGGGAGGTCACCATCCGCTCCCCCAAGGACGCCTACGCCCTGGGCATCGGCATGATCCACCAGCACTTCAAGCTGGTGGACGTGTTCACCGCGGCACAGAACATCGTCCTGGGCCTGGAGGGGAAGGGGGCCTTCGATCTCCGGGCCGCCGCCCGCCGGGTGAAGGAGATCAGCGAAAAGTACGGCTTTGACATCGATCCCGGCAAAAAGGTCTACGACATGTCGGTGTCGGAGAAGCAGACGGTGGAGATCCTCAAGGTGCTCTACCGGGGGGCGGACATCCTGATTCTGGATGAGCCCACCGCCGTCCTTACCCCCCAGGAGACGGAAAAGCTCTTCGCCGTCCTGCGCAACATGCGCGCCGACGGCAAGGCCATCGTGATCATCACCCACAAGCTCCACGAGGTCATGGCCCTCTCCGACCGGGTGGCCGTCCTCCGCAAGGGCAAGTACATCGGCACCGTCCACACAGCCGACACCGACCCCCAGAAGCTCACCGAGATGATGGTGGGCCGGGCGGTGAGCCTGAACATCGACCGGCCGGAGGCCAAGTACCGGGATCTCCGCCTGGAGGTCAAGGGCCTGACCTGCCGGGATCACGAGGGGATCAAGACCCTGGATGACGTGTCCTTCCAGGCCTTCGGCGGCGAAATCCTGGGCATTGCGGGCATCGCCGGCTCCGGCCAGAAGGAGCTGCTGGAGGCCATCGCCGGCCTCCAGGCCGCGGAGGCGGGCAGCGTGCTCTATTACCCGCCCCACCCCAACAGCGACATTGCCGGCTACCACGTCCCCGTAGACCGGGACGGCGAGGAGCTGGTGGGCAAGACCCCCATGCAGATCCGCCGTGTGGGCGTGTCCCTGGCCTTCGTGCCGGAGGACCGCCTGGGCATGGGCCTGGTGGCGGGCATGGACATGGTGGACAACATGATGCTCAAGACCTACCGGGAGCACAAGGGCCCCTTCGTGGACCGCAAGGCCCCCCGGGCGCTGGCCCAGCGGCTGATTGACGAGCTGGAGATCGTCACCCCCGGCGTCGGCACCCCGGTGCGCCGGCTCTCCGGCGGCAACGTGCAGAAGGTGCTGGTGGGCCGGGAGATCGACTCCACCCCCACCGTGCTTATGACCGCCTACCCCGTCCGGGGCCTGGACATCAACTCGTCCTACACCATCTACGGCCTGCTCAACCAGCAGAAGATGAAGGGAGTGGCCGTGCTCCTGGTGGGGGAGGATCTGGACGTGCTGCTGGAGCTGTGCGACCGGATCCTGGTGCTCTGCGGCGGCAAGGTCTCCGGCATCGTGGACGGCCGGAATACCACAAAGGAAGAGGTGGGCCTCTACATGACCCACGTGGGCGGCGGAAAGGAGGCGGGCGAGCGTGCATAGCAGCGGCAAAACACCCCTGATCCGCCTGGCCAAGCGGGACGGCATGGCCGGCGCGGGCCAGTGGGGCATCCGCATCGCGGCCATCCTGCTGGCCCTGGTGGTGGGCGGCCTGGTGATCCTGCTCTCGGGCAACAACCCCATCCAGGGCTACGCCATCATCGTGGAGGGCGCCCTGGGCAAGACCTCCGGCATCCGGCAGACCGTGAAGAACTTCATCCCCCTGCTGGGGACCGCCCTGGCCATTGCCCCCTGCTTCAAGATGCGCTTCTGGAACATCGGCGCCGAGGGACAGATCACCGCCGGCGCCATGTGCGCCACCTATTTCGCCCTCTTCTGGGCCGACTCCATCCCCCAGGTGCCCCTGCTGCTCCTCATGTGCGCCGCCGGCGCCATCGGCGGTGGCCTGTGGGCGCTGGTGCCCGCCTTCTTCAAGGCCCGCTGGGGGACCAACGAGACCCTGTTCACCCTGATGATGAACTACATCATCATCGGCGTGGTGAAGTGGCTCCAGGGCGGCCCGTGGGAGAAGATCCCCCGGGGCAGTCAGCAGATTGAGCAGTTCGCCTCCAACGCCTGCCTGCCCCGGGTGGCCGGCGTGTACTGCGGCTGGATCGTGGTGCTGGCCCTGACGGTGTTCATGTTCCTCTACATGAAATACACCAAGCACGGCTATGAGATCGCCGTCATCGGCGAGAGCGAGAACACCGCCCGGTACGCGGGCATGAACGTGGGCTGGGTCATCATGCGCACCATGTTCCTCTCCGGCGCCATCGCCGGCGTGGTGGGCTTCCTGCTGGTCTCCGGCGCCAACAACACCCTGTACTCCGGCGTGGCCGCCGGGGCGGGCTTCACCGCCATCACCGTGGCCTGGCTGGCCCAGCTCAACCCCTTCGCCATGGTGGGCATATCCGCCCTGCTGGCCGTCCTCCAGAAGGGCGCGGACACCCTCAACACCCAGATGGGTATCCCCGCGTCCCTCTCCGACGTCATCACCGGCGTGCTCCTCTTCTTCATGCTGGGGTGCGAGTTCTTCATCAACTATAAGCTGGTCTTCCGCGGCGCGGAGGAGCGCCACAAGAGGAAGGAGGCGGCGAAATGACCTTTCTGCTCAACCTGATCACGGCCGACGTCCTCTACGGCACGCCCCTGCTCTACGGCACCAGCGGCGAAATCCTCACCGAAAAGTCGGGCAACCTGAACCTGGGCGTCGAGGGCATGATGTTCATGGGCGGCGCCCTGGGCCTGGGCGCGGCGTTCTACTATGAGAAGCTGGCGGGCGCGGCGGTGTCCGCCCCCCTGGCGGTGGTCATCGCCATCGCCGCCTCCTTCCTGGCCGGCGCGCTGGCCGCCCTGCTCTTCAGCTTCCTTACCATCACCCTGCGGGCCAACCAGAACGTCACCGGTCTGGCCCTCACCATCTTCGGCACCGGTGTGGGCCAGTACATCGGTGAATTCATGCGGGTGCGGGAGGGCACCTACGTGGCCGTCAGCAACACCCTGAAGGGGGCCTTCAACGGCTCGCCCTTCCCGGCCTTCCTCCAGGAGCTGCCGGTGGTGGGCAGGCTGCTCTTCAGCCAAAGCATCTTCACCCACATGGGCATTGCCCTGGCCGTGGCCATGGGCCTGTACCTCCACCGCAGCCGCTCCGGCCTCTACCTGCGCGCGGTGGGCGAGTCCCCCGCCACCGCCGACGCCGCCGGCATCAGCGTCACCCGCTACAAGTATCTGGCCACCGTCATCGGCGGCGGCATCTCGGCCATCGGCGGCATGGTGTATATCATGACCGTGGTGGGCGGCGTTTGGAACCACGAGGGACTCTCCGGCGTGGGCTGGCTGGCCGTCGCTCTGGTGATCTTCTGCCTGTGGAGCCCCTACCGGGCCATCTGGGGTTCCATCCTCTTCGGCGGCCTGCTCATTCTCTACCTGCGCATGCCCATCGACCTGATCCCCGACCAGATCTACAAGATCCTGCCCTATGTGGTCACCGTGATCGTGCTGGTCTTTACCTCCATGCGCAACAACCGCGACAAGCAGCCGCCGGCCAGCCTGGGCCTGGCATATTTCCGCGAGGAGCGGTAGGGCTCTGTTTTACTGGACAAGAGAGACAAAAGCGGCGCCCCCGGCCTTTGCCGGGGGCGCCGCTTTATGCGGAAATAACGGCAAGGGCCGGACGTCTGCTCCTGACGTCCGGCCTCATCGAAGGAAAGAGGATACAATGAAATGAAAAGAAACTGTCTCTTGCAAGTAGTATAATACCCGAAAGATGTTAACGAATAAATCGGAATGTGTTACAGAACCTTTAAATAATTTGCTTCTTATGTAAAGCGCCGGTAAAATGAGGCGGGCAGCGGTGCTCACCCGCTGCCCGTCACATGATTGGAGGATAGAATGAAAAGAAGCTCTGTCTCTTGCAAGTGTTATACTACCAGGGGGTTGTTACAAAATCGAGCACGCCTTGTTAAAAAAGCGTTAAATCAGCGCAAAGATTGAAAGAATTCCTGGAGCAGAGCGGCGCACTCCGCCTCCAGCACCCGGCCGTAGATGCGGGGGTGGTGGTTGAAGCGCTCCTCAAAGAGGTTGAGCACCGACCCGCAGCAGCCCGCCTTGTCATCCTTCGCCCCGTAGTATACGGCGGGGATGCGGGCGTTGACGATGGCCCCGGCGCACATGGGGCAGGGCTCCAGGGTGACGTAGAGGGCGCATCCGGCCAGCCGCCACCCCCCCAGGGTGCGGCAGGCCTGGGCAATGGCCTCGAGCTCCGCGTGGCCCAGTGCGGTCTGGGCAGTCTCCCGCCGGTTGCGGCCCCGCCCTACCACCGCGCCGTCCCTCACAATGACGCAGCCCACCGGCACCTCTCCCTCCGCCATGGCCAGCCTGGCCAGCTCCAGCGCCTGGCGCATGTACTCCTCGTGTTCCATAAAGCCCTCCCATGTTGTGCCTTCATATCTCTAATTGTTATAGCATATCCATGGAAGGTATGCTATAATAAATTTCACTCTCCTAACAATATTTTGCAGACAGGTGATTGGTTTGGTTGAGATTTTCCTGATTGCCGTGAGCCTGGCGCTGGACGCCTTCGCGGTATCCGTGTCCAGCGGCATCTCCATCCCCGGCTTCGGTCCCCGGCAGGCCGTTAAGATGGGTCTGTGGTTCGGCACGTTTCAGTTTCTTATGCCCCTTCTGGGCTGGCTGCTGGGCAGCAGCGTCAGCCAGTACATCGAGGCGGTGGACCACTGGGTAGCCTTCGGCCTGCTGGCCGTCATCGGCGGCAAGATGGCGTGGGAGTCCCTGCGCCGGGGCTGCGGGGAGGAGGGCGAGGCGCCCCCCGACCTGTCCGCCCAGCGGCTGTGCGTGCTGGCCATTGCCACCAGCATTGACGCCCTGGCCGTTGGGGTGTCTATGGCCTTTATGAGCGTCCATATTCTGGCCTCTGCGGCGGTCATCGGCGTGGTGGCCTTTGCCCTGTCGGTGACCGGCGGCCTGGTGGGCCGCCGCCTGGGCTGCCTGTTCCAGCGGCGGGCCGAGCTGACGGGGGGACTGGTGCTCATTGCCATCGGTGTGAAGATCCTCATCGAGCACCTGTCGGGGGGCTGAGCATGGGCATCTGGGAGCAGTTGGGCCTGGACATGGCCCGCCACCGGATGGTGGCCCTGGTGGGGGCGGGGGGCAAGACCTCCACCCTGTATGCCCTGGCCCGGCAGGCGGAGGACAGCGGGCGGACGGTGGTGGTCACCACCACCACCCACATTCTGCGCCACCCCGGCCTGCCCCTGGTGGAGGAGCCGACGCCGGAGCGCCTGCGGGCCGCCCTGGAAGAGCACGGGGTGGTCACCGTGGGGACGGTCTTTCGGGGGGACAAGCTCTCCGGCGCGGGAACTCCGGAGGAGCTGCGCCGGGCGGCCGATGTGGTACTGGTGGAGGCCGACGGGGCCAAGCGCCTGCCTCTCAAGGCCCCGGCGGAGTACGAGCCGGTGATCCCCCCCTGCGCCGACGCCGTGGCCGCCGTGGCGGGCATGGACGCGGTGGGACAGGCCGTGGGGGTGGTCTGCCACCGGCCGGAGCGGGTGTGCGCCCTGCTGGGCGCGGGGGCGGAGCACGTGCTCACCCCCGAGGACGCGGCCCTTCTGCTGGCCAGCCCCCAGGGGGGGCGGAAGGGCGTGGGGGAGGCCATGGCCTTCCGCTGCGTGCTCAACAAGGCGGACACCCCCCAGCGGGCGGCCCACGCCCGGGCGGTGGCCGGACGGCTGGCGGAGCGGGGCATTCACAGCGCCATTACCTACTATCGGGAGGAGGAGCGGGGCGGATTATGCTGGTTCTGATCAAGGGAGCGGGAGATCTGGCCACCGGCACGGCGGTGCGGCTGTACCGGGCGGGCATAAAGGTGGTCATGACGGAGGTGGCCCGGCCCACGGCGGTGCGTCGGACGGTGGCCTTCTCCCAGTGCATGTACGACGGCGCGGCCCAGGTGGAGGGGATTGCCGCCCGCCGGGCGGAGGACGCCGGGGCGGCCCGCCGGGCGCTGGAGCGGGGGGAGGTTCCCGTGCTCTGCGATCCGGAGGCGGCCATTTTGGGGGAGCTGCCCTTTGGCGGGGTGGTGGACGCCATCCTGGCCAAGCGCAACCTGGGCACGGCCATTACCGACGCGCCGGTGGTGCTGGCCCTGGGGCCCGGCTTCACCGCCGGGGTGGACTGCCACGGCGTGGTGGAGACCATGCGGGGGCACGATCTGGGCCGCCTGCTCACCCGGGGGAGCGCCGCCCCCAACACCGGCGTCCCCGGCGATGTGGGGGGCTACACCATCCAGCGCATCATCCGCGCCCCGGCGGACGGGGTGTTCGAGCCGCTGGCCGCCATCGGCCAGCGGGTGGAGGAGGGCCAGCCGGTGGCCCGGGTGGCGGGCCGGACGGCCTGCGCCCAGCTCACCGGTGTGGTGCGGGGGATGCTCCCCGCCGGGCTGGCCGTCACGGCGGGCATGAAGGCGGGGGACATCGACCCCCGGTGCCGGGCGGAGCACTGCTTTACCGTCTCCGACAAGGCCCGGGCCATCGGCGGCGGCGTGCTGGAGGGGCTTTTATACTTCGGAAGGAGGGCGGGGCTATGGAGCGTCTGATCCTCTGCGGCGGCGGCCACGTGTCCCTGGAGGTGGCCCAAATCGCCCGGCGGCTGGAGTTTGAGCTGGTGGTCATCGACGACCGGCCGGAGTTTGCCAGCCGGGAGCGGTTTCCCATGGCCGGCCAGGTGGTGTGCGCCCCCTTTTTGGAGGCGCTGGACGGGCTGGGCAGCCGGGAGAGCGACTACTACGTGATTCTCACCCGGGGCCACGCCCACGACCGGGACTGCCTGGAGCACGTGCTCCGGGGGAAGTACGCCTATGCGGGCATGATCGGCAGCAGAACCAAGGTGGCGGCGGTGAAGGCCGCCCTGGAGGCGGCGGGCATTGCCCGGGAAATCCTGGACGGGGTGCACAGCCCCATTGGCCTGCCCATCGGGGCCCAGACCCCGGCAGAGATCGCCGTGTCCATCGCCGCCGAGCTGGTGCAGGAGCGGGCCCGCCGGGGGCCGGCGGCCGCGCCCCCGGCGGCGGGGGAGCCGGGCGTGCTGTGTACCATCACCGCCAAGCGGGGCTCCGCCCCCCGGGGCGTGGGTACCTGGATGCTGGTGCGGCCCGACGGTTCGGTGCTGGGCACCATCGGCGGCGGCGCGGTGGAGCACCTGGCCGTCCAGGAGGCAAAGGCCCTGTGGACGCATGGGGGCGGCCCGGTGCGGAGACACTATGATCTGACCCCCGGCGCGGCCGAGCTGGGCATGGTGTGCGGGGGCGACATCGACGTGGAATTCGAGGTGCGCAAATGAAAGAAATCACCCTGTTTCTTCTGAACAACTGTCCCCACTGCAAGCTGGCCCTCCGGCTCCAGGAGGAGCTGCTGGAGGAGCACCCCGCGTGGCGGGACATCCCCCTCCGAATGGTGGACGAGGCGGCGGAGCCCGCCTATGCCGATACCTTTGACTACTACTATGTCCCCTGCTACTATGTGGACGGCGTGAAGGTTCACGAGGGCCACGCCGAGCGGGCCGACGTGGAGGCGGTGTTCCGCGCCGCCGCCGGGGAGCCCGCGGGGGTGTGACGGACGGGGACAGGCCCACGCTTTTTCCGTACTGGCAGTATGTGCGCCGCGCCGGTGGGGCGGGCAGCAGCGATGTAGGGGCGGCCCTTGTGGCCGCCCGCCCCGGCGGAGGAAAAACGGTAAGAAGAGGCCTGTGTATGGGCAGACGGATTTCCCATGGGGGAAATCCGTCTTTTTTTGTGCGGGTGCGAAACCAAACGGCCGTCCGCGCCGTGTTATAGGCAGAAAGGAGGGAGGCCCATGGAGGAACGCTGGCGGGAACCGGCGGCCCTGGCGGAGCAGTACGCCGGGATGCTCTACCGGCTGGCCTACGCCCGCACCGGCTCCCGGGCGGACGCGGAGGACGTGATGCAGGAGGTCTTTGTCCGCCTGCTCCGGGCCAGGCCGGAGTTCCGGGACGAGGAGCACGCCAAGGCCTGGCTGCTGCGGGTGGGCGCACGCTGCGCCGCCGATGTGCTCCGCGCCCCGTGGCGGCGGCGGGAGGGGCCGCTGGACGATGGGCTGCCCGCGCCGGAGCCGCCCGGGGAGGGCGGCGTGGTGGAGGCGGTGCTGGCCCTGCCCGCCAAGTACCGGATGGCGGTGCACCTGTACTACTATGAGGAGCTGAGTGTGGCGGAGATCGCCGCCGTCCTGGGCAAAAGCGAGGGGGCGGTCAAGTCCCGGCTGTTCCGGGCCAGGGCGCTGCTGCGGCGGTATTTGAAGGAGGACGGCGATGTTTCAGAACGACTATAGGCGGGAGATAGACGGGCTGAGGCCCAGCCCGGCGGCGGTGGAGCGGCTCAACCGCATGCTGGAGGAGGGCGCGCCGGCCCGGCGGCCCCGGCGGCTGGGCCGCCGGGCGGCCGCGGCCCTGGCCCTGTGCGCCGCCCTGTGCGTCACCGCCGTGGCGGCGGGCCCCACCCTGTGGGACGCGCTGGAGGCCCGCCTGGGGCCCTACGCCCCCTTTGCCGCAGAGGTGGAGGGGGAAACGTCCGGCCAGGGCCTCCGGCTGGAGCTGGTGAAGGCGGTCAGCGACGGCTATACCGCCCGGGTGTACTACACCCTCACCGACGAGACGGGCGACCGGCTCAACGGTCACACCCAGGTCTCCGGCGGGTTGAAGGGCGCCAGAGCGGCTATGGGGCGAAGCACCGGCAACCAGGTGGTCTCTTACGACGCCGAAAGCCGCACCCTGCTGCTGGAGGCCAGCGCGAAGGGCCTGGACACCAGCCAGGCCGTGACGCTGGAGCTCACCTGCGTCGACCCCGGCGAGCGCTATATCCGGGACGCCCGCTTCCAGCCTCCGGCCGCGGCCCGCGCGCTGGACACCGACACCACGGGGGAGGGGGCCGTGGTGCTCTCCCCCGGTCAGACCCCCCAGACCAGCCCCGACACCGCGGATTTCACCATCAGCTCCATGGGCTTTGACGGCCAGGGGCGCTTCCACATCCGCCTGGCCATGGCCGAGGGCTTTGACGCGGGCTGGCTGCTGGCGGTGCCCTATGACGCGGCGGGGGAGCAGATGGGCTCCACGCTGGAGCAAACCGCGGTGGACGGCGGCATGGACTACACCATCGGCGGCGTTGCGCCGGACGACGTGGCGGACATGGCCTCCATCCGGGTCTACGGGGCCTACCGCGGCCCCGAGGCGGCCATCGGGGGGGAGTGGAGCCTCCCGGTGGAGCTGGAGCCGGCGGAGCAGAGGGTGATCCCGGTGGGCCGCACCCTGGAGGGCGGCTTCTATGTGGAGCGCATCGAGGTGTCGGGCATGAACATCGCCGTCTACTACCGGGGCGGGGACAAGGACTGGTTCGTGGTGTGGGCCACCGACAAGAGCGGCGTCCGGACCGGGGTGCCCATGGGCATGATGAGCGCGGGCGCGGAGGACGGGCTGAACCTCGGGCTGTGGAGCTTTGAGACGCCCGCGGCGCTGGACGAGCTGGCCTCGGTCACCCTTCTGGGGGAGACCTTCCCCCTGGAATAAAGGGGACGCAACGGCCGGGAACAATCACCCAGGGACGGATTTCTTTCAAAGAAATCCGTCCCTTTTGCATGAAAATCCCCCGCCAATGCGTCCAATGGGATAGAATGGGGCAGAGGAGGGGAGCGAGATGGCACATCAGGCGGGCAGCGCCGCCGATCTGGAGCGGCTAATGGAGGAGTACGGCACAGGGCTTCTGCGGCTGTGCGCCCTCCAGCTGGGGGACGCCGCCCTGGCGGAGGACGCGGCCCAGGAGACCCTGCTCCGGGCGTGGCGGAGGTACGGCACCTTCCGGGGGGAGGCGGCGGAGCGCACCTGGATTACGGCGATTGCCCTCAACATGTGCCGGGATCTGCTCCGCTCCCCGTGGCACACCCGCCGGATGGAGCTGTCCGCCCTGGCCGAGCCGGCGGCGGAGGACGCGCCGTGGGACGATACCCCCCTGCGGGCCGTGCTCTCCCTGCCCCGGAAGTACCGGGAGGTCGTGCTGCTGCGCTACTATGAGGAGTTTACCCTGGAGGAGATTGCAGACACCCTTGGGATTGCGCCGGGCACCGTGTCCGCCCGGCTGACCCGGGCCAAGCGGAGGCTGCGGCCCATGCTGGAGGAGTGGTATTATGACTGAGCTGCGCAAGGCGCTGGAGCGGCCGGTGGCCGGCCTGGTATTCGACGAGAACCGAAAAAATGCTGTCAGGGAAAAGGCCTTTACGGCGAAACGGGGCGGTTCTGCGCTCCGCCGTGGTGCAGCGGTTGCGCTGGTCTGCACGGCCCTGTGCGTCACCGCCGTGGCGGCGGGGCCGTCCCTGTGGCAGTATATTCAGGCCCGCCAGGGCCCCTTTGCCGGGCTGGCCCAGACCGTGGAGGGGGCGGTGTGCACCAGCGGAGGGATCGAGATACGGGTGCTCAGCGCCCTGGCCGACGACGTGCGGGGAGAGGTCTACTTCACGGTCCGCGACGTGGAGGGGGACCGGCTGGACAGCCAGCTCACCCTGCGCTGCGGGGCGGACAGCGATCTGGCGGGCCGGCTGGTGGAGTACGATCCGGAGAGCCGCACCGCCCTGTTTGCGGCCGGAATGTCCTATTACCGGCCCCAGACGGAGGGCGCGGTGGGCCTCGGCACGACCGGCGGCGCCGTCCCGGACACGCTCCATCTGGCGGTGGAGCGCCTGACCACCCGGCAGGGCGAGCTGGACGCCGGCGCCTCCTGCGCCGGAGTGACGGCGGCCCTTCTGGACAGCCTGCCCCTGGGGGAGGGGGACCGGGTGGTGATGGGGGTGGAGGAGAGCGGCTATCCCGCCTCCATCCTGCCGGACGAGCGGGTGGTGCTGGCCCCCGGCCAGACACCCATGCCACTGGAGGGCACCGGCGACGTGACCATCTCCTCCATGGGCTTTGCCAGCGACGGGCGGTTCCACGTCCGGGTGGCCTACGCCCCTGGCATCGGCCACGAGGATTTGGACATGGGCTATTTCCTCGCCCGCGTCTACCCCAGGGACGAGCGCCGGACGGCGGAGGAGAAATACTGGCGCGCCACGGTGATCACCCAGGTGGAAGGGGGCCTGGACGTGCTCTTCCCCCTGATCAAAGCGGGGGAGGAGGCCGAGCTGGGGGAGGTGTACTTCTACGGCGGCTATGAGCGCCCCGGTGTGGACATTGACGGGCCGTGGAGCATCGACTTCCCGCTGGAGCACTACCCCTCGGCGGTGCTGGAGTGGACGGGCACCCTGGCGGGGCGGCGGGTGGATCACGTCACCGTCTCCCCCCTTACCGTTACTATGGACAGCGACGACACCGGCGGCTTCAGCACGGCGGAGCTCACGGTGGTTCTAAAGGATGGAACCGAGGTGCCCGCCGCCTGCGGCACGGGCCGCTACGCCAACGTGGGAGAGGGCACCGGCGTGGAGGTGTGGGACGCCTACAACACCTGGGAGCTGGAGCGCCCGGTGGAGGTGGCAGAGATCGACTATTTGCTCCTTCTGGGGGAGCACATTCCGGTGTCGTAGCAGCGGAAATATGTCAAAACGGATATCCCACCGGCTCATTTGCCGGTGGGATATCCGTTTGTTTTTAGGGGAGTGCCTCCGGGTTATCCACATCCAAAAGCTCGTTTGGGGAAAACGCCTCCACCAGCCGGAGCCGCTCCGGGTGGCGGCGGATGACCGCGCCGCCGCCGGTGTCCCCGGTAAGCGCGGCCAGCTCTCCAAACAGGTCGGCGGGAAACACCACTGGATTGCCTCTCCGTCCTTGCCAGGAGAGAGCGCAAATGGCGTCTGGTGATTCCAAAAAGGAATTTTTGAGGCAGATGATACTTTTTGTGGTCAACCAGGGCTGGTCGCAGACGGCAAAGAGCACCCCCTCCAGGTCCGACATCCGGGCCAGGCCCAAGCGAATGGAGGCGGAGATCCCCTCCGCCGCACCGCCGTTATAGAGCGGAAGAAATCCGAATCGTTCACCAGCAGCCAGAATTTGCGGATAGGGGGAGCACACCACTGCCCGGTCAAATTCGGCAGGGGCCAGAGCCGCCATGGCCCGGTGGTAGAGCGGGACGCCGTCCACCTCCGCCAGCAGTTTGTTGGAGCCAAAGCGCCGTCCAAAGCCGGAGGCCATGAGGACAGCGCCCAGCCGCTCAGGCAAAGGCCTGACCCAACTGGAGCAGGAGGATGGGGACAGCCAGCTTGATCAGGCCCACCACCAGGGTCATAAAGGTGAACAGGGCCAGGGCTTTGCCGCGGCTCTCAAAGGTATCCTCCCAGCGGGCCAGCATACGGGTGAAGTTGGCGGTTCGGTTCTGAGCGCCGATGAGATCGGACACGCTCTTAATGGTGTTAAAGGCGGTATAGCCCATCCAGACGGGCAGGGCGACCAGGGAGACGTTGTAGCGGTATCCCCCCTCAGCCAGCAAAAGATAGAGAGCCAGCGCAAAGCTGGCAAGCGTAAAGAGCAGATAGGCCCAGACGCCTATTTTGGCGGAGCGGTCGTTCATGAGTGTGGTTTCCTTTCTCTGTTGGTTTTCAGGGCCGGATGTCCTGGGCGGCGAAGGCGGCAAGCAGGGCATCCATGTCAGGAGAGACCCGCATGGGCTCCCCGGCGGCCTGAATACCGCTCTGCACGTCCTTCAGGCCGTTGCCGGTGACGATGCTCACCACCGTGCTCCCGGCGGGAATGAGGCCCAGCTCCACGGCCTTCTTCACCCCGGCGGTGCCGGCCGCCCCCGCGGGCTCGCCGAACACCCCCTGGGTGCGGCCCAGCAGGCGCATGGCCTCCAGGATCTCCCCGTCGGACACGTTGACGGCCACGCCGTCCGACTCCCGGATGGCCCGGAGGGCCTTGTCCGGGTTGCGGGGCACCCCCACGGCGATGGAGTCGGCCAGGGTGTTCTCCGCCATGGGTTCCCAAGGCTTTCCCGTCTCGATGGCCCGGTTCAGGGGGCAGCAGCCCTCCGCCTGCACGGAGATGAGCCGGGGCAGCCGGTCGATAAACCCGGCCGCGTACAGATCCTTGAGGCCCTTCCACGCCCCGGCGATGGTGCAGCCGTCCCCCACCGACAGGGCGATGTAATCAGGCGTCTGCCAGCCGAGCTGCTCCAGAATCTCCAGGGTGACAGTCTTTTTGCCCTCGGAGAGGTAGGGGTTGATGGCGGCGTTGCGGTTGTACCAGCCCCAGCGGTCGATGGCGGCCCTGGACAGCTCAAAGGTGTCCTCATAGGAGCCCTCCACGCTGATGACCGTGGCGCCGAAGATCCGCAGCTGGGCCACCTTGCCCCTGGGGGCGCGGCTGGGCACAAAGATGTAGGTGGACAGCCCGGCCGCCGCCGCATTGCCCGCCAGGGAGGAGGCGGCGTTGCCGGTGGAGGAGCAGGCAATGGTGTCCGCCCCCGCCTCCCGGGCCTTGACGACCGCCAGGGCGGAGGCCCGGTCCTTGAGGGAGGACGTAGGATTCTGGCCGTCGTCCTTGAGGTAGAGGGTATCCAGCCCCAGGGCCCGGGCCAGCCGGTCGGCCTTATAGAGAGGGGACCAGCCCACCCGCAGGGGCGGGGGGACGGACTCCTCCTCCACCGGCAGAAGGGGCCGGTACCGCCACATGCTGTAGTCGCGGCAGTCCGCCAGAGATTTGGGGGAGAAGTGCCGCCGGATGGCGGCGTAGTCGTATACGATGTCCAGGATGCCCCCACAGGCACAGGTAGTCAGACCGGGCGCGGCGGGGTACTCCCGCCCGCATTTGACGCACTTGGCGCCCAGGACATATTTCATAAAATCCCCCTTTCGGATGTGGGACGGCGGGCCGATGAGGGCATCAGCCCCTACACATTGTGAGGGTAACGGCTGTAGGGGGCGATGCCCTCATCGCCCCGCCTGCCCCGGTTTACAGGCGCTTGAGCACCCCGGTCTCCTCGTTGAAGGCGGTGATCAGCTCATCCAGGGCGGCGGCCTGCCGGTGCACGTCGTCCCAGGTACTGCCGTACCAAAGGTCGTTGAGCTCGTGCATGTCGCGGCCCTGCTGCTCCACCCAGGTGTAGTATTTCAGATTGTGCACCCGCTTGCGGTCGTAGTAGTTCAGCTCCGCCATGGCGTCGGTGCGCAGGCCCAGCAGATGGAGGGCGTGGTCCACCGCGGCGGCCCGCCCGTCATAGGGGCCATACTGGTCGGCCAGCTCCTGGATACGGGAGCGGTACATGTCCGCCGAGTCGGTAAGGACGGTGGCCACCACGTCGTGCTCCGTCAGCTCGTAGTACTTGGCCAGCTTCACGCAGCACAGCACGTTGGCGATGCCGGAGATACCCAGCAGGGAGAGCTGCGACAGAGTCTCCTCCGGCACCCCGGCCTCCCGCAGGTAGTCATGGCCCGCCGGGTCGTTAAACAGCCGCAGCAGCCGCTGGGAGTCCTCGTCGTCGATGTCGATGACCATGTCGGTGTTCTTCACATTGTGGATCCAGGGGATGTGCTTGTCGCCGATGCCCTCGATGCGGTGGTCGCCGAAGCCGTTTTCCAGAATGGTGGGGCACTGAAGGGCCTCGCCCACCGCCAGCTTCAGGCCGGGGTAGACCTCCTTGAGGTAGTCGCCGCAGCCGATGGTGCCCGCGCTGCCTGAGGTGAAGCAGGCCCCGGAGAGCCGGTCGCCGGGGCGCTTGACCGCCTCAAAGACCTCGGCGATGGCGGAGCCGGTGACCTGATAGTGCCACAGGTGGTTGCCCATCTCCTCAAACTGGTTGAAGATCATGCAGTCGGGCTCCTGCCGCAGCTCATGGGTCTTGTCGAAGATCTCCTTGACGTTCGACTCGCAGCCGGGGGTGGCGATCACCTCCCCGGCGATCTGGGAGAGCCACTCGAACCGCTCCCGGCTCATGCCCGCCGGGAGGATGGCCACCGACCGGACCCCCAGCAGCTTGGAGTTGAACGCGCCGCCCCGGCAGTAGTTGCCGGTGGAGGGCCACACCGCCCGGTGATACCCGGCGTCGAACTGTCCGGTGACCAGCCGGGGAGCCAGACAGCCGAAGGAGGCCCCCACCTTGTGGCAGCCGGTGGGGAACCACTTGCCCACCAGGGCGATGATGCGGGCGGGCACGCCGGTGAGGGCTGGGGGCAGCTCGATGTAGTTGGGTACGGCGCGGTACAGTCCGCCGGACTCCATGGGCTCGTTCTTCCAGGTGATGCGGAAGAGATTCAGGGGGTCCACATCCCACAGGCCCACGCCCCTCAGGCGGGCCCGGATGGGCTCAGGTACCGTCTCCGGGTGCTTCATGTTCTCGAAGGTGGGGATGACGACGCCGCCCTCCCGGGCCTTTTGGATGTTGCGGTCCAGTGCTTGGCGGTGGATGGTCAGGTCGATCATGCAAAAGCCTCCTTACTCCGAATTGCCATACTCCCATGATAGCACAAGGCGGGCAGAAATCAAGCGCAATTCGCGCCGGGCATAAGAGAAGAGGGGCGCTGCATCTGTGCAGCGCCCCCCGAGCTATACCAGGGATCAGTCCGCGGAGGAGAAGGACTGGGAGGCCAACTCCACGCCGGCGGCGTCAAAATAGGTGACGACCACCAGGACGGTCTCATTGGAAACGGACTTCTGCACGTCCTTGGCGGCGTCCACGAAGGTCTGGGCGGTTTCGGCCAGTCCTGCCTCCAGAGCCTCGGCATACATGGAGCGGTCGTCATCGGTGGTCTCGATGGTGGTCAGGGTGAGGTCGTAGTGCAGCTCATCGCCCTCGGCGTACATTTTGAGCTCCATCCCCTGGGATTCGTACTGCTCAACGGAAGAGGTGACAAGCTTCTGCATGGTGTCGGTGTTGAAATACTCCTCCAGGTTCTTTTTGCCGCAGGCGGACAGGGTGAGCATCATGGACAGGGCCAGGCAGGCGGCCATGGCAAGGGACAGAATGCGTTTTTTCATTTGGTTTTCTCCTCTCAGTCGGATGATATGGCAATGCAGATCTCCTGCACAGTGCCCGAAGGCAGGCATCCAAAGGCGGACGCCGCGGCGGGGCCGCGTATTTTGGGGGAGTTGAACCGGGTAAGACGCGGCGGAGGGGGATCCTGGAACAGAACGGCATACAGGGAAATAATTCTACTGACAGTATAGCACAGCAGGGGTATATATTCAACACCTTGTAGATAAAAATAAAACCAAATGTTTTTTGCCATTCGATAAAATAGGGTAGCAGGCTAAGGGCGGAGGTTGGATGGATGAAAGACCTAGGGGAGCGGATCAAGGAATATCGGACCTCAATGAAGATGACCCAGGCCGATTTTGCCTGCCGGCTGGGGGTGACCGGAGCCTCTGTGTCGGCCTACGAGAACGGGACGCGGCTGCCCTCCTATGATATTCTGATCCGGATTGCGAATATTCTTGGAGTGAGTACCGATTCGCTGCTGGGGCGGCGGGGGATGGGCAGCGTTACCCTCGATGTAAGCAGGCTGACCCAGGAGCAGAGAGGTATCCTTCAGAGAACAGCAGACCTGTTTGCCGATTACAACCGTCTGTCGGGCGGCGGCGTATCCGGGGAAAAAGAGGAGCAAAAGGGGAGCTGACGGCTGTCAGCTCCCCTTTTTGGAGCGAAAAAGGGAGCTGCACCTGTGCAGCTCCCTCGGTGCGTACCGGGTTCAGTCCGCAGAGGAGAAGGACTGGGAGGCCAGCTCCACGCCGGCGGCGTCAAAATAGGTGACGACCACCAGGACGGTCTCATTGGAAACGGACTTCTGCACGTCCTTGGCGGCGTCCACGAAGGTCTGGGCGGTTTCGGCCAGTCCTGCCTCCAGAGCCTCGGCATACATGGAGCGGTCGTCATCGGTGGTCTCGATGGTGGTCAGGGTGAGGTCGTAGTGCAGCTCGTCGCCCTCGGCGTACATTTTGAGCTCCATCCCCTGGGATTCGTACTGCTCAATGGAAGAGGTGACAAGCTTCTGCATGGTGTCGGTGTTGAAATACTCCTCCAGGTTCTTTTTGCCACAGGCGGACAGGGTGAGCATCATGGACAGGGCCAGGCAGATGGTCAGGGTCAGGGAAAGAATGCGTTTCTTTGCGGTGTTCATGTTATAAGCTCCTCTCAGTTATTTGGTACGGATTTTATGGATATGTATGGTATACATAGATCCCGTCAGGGCGTGGGTGTGTGTGCTTCGTTATAGGCTTTGTTCTGCTGAATGCCCCCAACGATAAACAGAATGGGGGCTGCAACGCCGCAGACCAGGGAAGCAACACCGTTGGGGGTAACCACCCCGGTCAGCAGGGTGCCAATACCGCCGATGACCAGCAGTGGGATTCCCCAACCCAGGAAAAAGCGGTATTTTTCTGGCCGCCGGCTCCGGGAGAGCCCCAGAATACCAACCGTCAGATCAATGATCAGCATGATTACGGCAATCGCGCCCATTACAAAAACAAATCCGGAGAAAACAGCCATTATCTCGTCGCCGCCGACCAGGCCGTCGCTCTGTGCCCGGGCCATTTGATCGACATAGGGATACAGTTCGGAATCCATCATGCTCCCCACTGAGAGAAGGAGTCCGGCCAGCGTGACAAGGGCGGAGGCAAGGCCGCCCACAATAAACAGAAGGCAGCCTACTTTTAAAAGGGAATTAGGATGCTCTTGCATCAAAACATACTCCTTTCGGTTTCTGCTTTGTATTAATAGTAAATTGTTCCACCGCTCACCAGAAGAAAGGCAAGGGCAAAGACTGCGGCCCAGGAGACCACCAGATAGGCAATGCTCAATAGGACCCGGAGCGCGGGGGCCAGATTCTCGGAGGTGGACAGCCGAAGGGTCAGGAAAATGCCGAGCACGGCCAGCACTCCGCCAACAGCGCCGTTCATAATCTGCGCCAGGTTAAGGGCAGACACCACATAAGCCCACACCGGGATTTTGCCGATGGGGGTGTAGGGCTTGCCGGTGCGCAGCATCACGCCGTCCACCACCAGCTCCATGGACCACAGGCCGGACACCAGCATCACATGGGCGCCGGAAATTGGGAGATCCACCTCCATGGTCAGAAACAGCAGCTTCCGCGCCGGAAGAGAGCGGATTTTGTAGCGCGTTCCGTTGATTTCCACGGAGTAGGATCGTAAACAGATGGTGTAGTCCTGGCCTTGTAAAGTGATATGGTAGGTTTTCATGGTAATAACACCTTTCTGCAAGCAGTGGTGCTATTATAGCGTAGACATAGGGTACCGTCTACCCAGTTTGCCGATTCCGTCGTTTAAGAGGTAATATCCGTCGTTTGGGGGTGCTCGGGCAGATACCAGATGGCCTCGGCAATGAAGCGGCGGCCCTCAATCCGTACCTGTAAAAAGCCGTCCAGAGAGGACAGGGCCCGGCGTACACTGTCCAGCCCCATACCATGCAGGGAGGTTCCTGCCTTTCTCGTTTTAAAGTTGCCCTCGTGATCCTGCAAAAGCGTGCCGTCAAAGGTGTTCTCTACACGGAGGCGGCACAGGCCCCTGTCCGCCCACAGGGCGAGGGACAGCTCCTTTTGGGGGCAACGGGCCAGTCCCTCCACCGCGTTATCCAGGAGATTACCCAAGATAGTGTTGACGGTAAAGAGGGGAAGGGAAAGCCCTGCGGGGAGGCGGAGCTCTGCCCGCACCTGCGCCCCTGCCCGCCGGGCCTCGGCTAACTTGAAGTTGATCAGGCTGTCCAGTTCGGGATTGCCGCTGCTGGCCCAGAGGGCCGAGGGCTCTAAACATTTCGAAAACTGTTCCAGGTAACCCTGCAGTGCTCCGGTGTCCTGCTGGCCGGCCAACAGTTGTAGGGCGGCCAAGTGGTTGCGCATATCGTGCCGCAGGGTGCGGAGCTCCCGTTCCCCGCATTGGTAAAGGGCTACCTCGTTGGCATAGGCCTGATTCTGCTGCTCCAGTATACGGGCGCGGTACTGCGCGTAATAGCTGCGTCCCACCTGCCGGTAGAGATGGAATACCAGGAGGTTGAGAAGAATGAGCATCCCATCCACAAGCAGGGACAGCCAGGCAGGGCAGTGGGCAAAGTAAAACAAAAGTATGACTATGGCAATGGAGGTAGAGGGAATCAGAAGTACGGCGAACCAGTAGAAGGGGCCGTCCGGCTGAAGCTCTTTTTCGGAAGAGGGACAACGCTTTTCCAACACCAGGGCCATAATAAACAGGAGCAGGGCGGATACCAGGTTTCCGAGCGGGGAGGTATGGACAGGCATTAGCAGAAAAACCAATGTATCCAGCAGGAAGCTGGCGGCGTAGATGACCAGCGCAGACCACAGCCTTTGCCAATGCGGAGCACGGTAGAGCAGGGAGAGCAGCAGCAGGGGGAGCAGGGAGGAGGCCAGGTTCAACAGGGGGACGCCGAACAACAGAAAGCACAGGCTGTTGAGCACATAGGCACACAGGTAGCCTGCCGCCTCTGCCGGGCATCCCACCCTGCGCTGGCCCAAAAAGAGGGTCAGCAGGCGGCGGTAGAGGTACCAGTGAAACCCGTTAATGAGCAGGTAGGAGGCGGTTTGCAGGTCGGTCATAGCACCATCCCCCCGGGAGTCCATCTCAGCAGGCGCCCCCGCACCACCCGCCGGTAGGACTGGCTGATGGGCAGCTCTGTTCCGTCGTCCAGAGTGAGCCGATCATATTGGATGCGGCGGACATACAGGGTGTTGACCAGGAAGGACTGGTGAATACGCAGAAAAAACTGCTCCGGGAGCTGGCGGGCCACAGTGTCCAACTTGTCACGGCACACCAGTTCATGCTGGACGGAATGAACGGTGATCCGCTTATGGTAGCTTTCAATATAACGTATGGCCTGGGTCGGCAGGGCGCGGGGCGTCCGCTCCACTAAAACGGTAAGCACGGCCTCTTCGGGACGGGACAGGCGGATGGCCTGAACCACACAATCCAGCAGCTTTGCCTCGTCTAGGGGCTTGAGCAAAAAATTGAGCGGCCGGGTATCAAACAGAGCCATAGCGTACTGCTGCTGGCCGGAGATATACAAAAGCTGTGTCACAGAATCCCGCAGCTCTTCCCGCAGCAGGCACCCAATGGCAACGCCGTCCACGGTATCCAGTTCGATGTCCAGGATAAGCAGCGCAAACCGGGCTCCACTCCGCAGGGCGGCAGCCAGCGCCGCACCGGAATGGAAGGGGGTCAGCTCCAGTTCCTTTCCCAGGGGGGAACCGCTCAGCGTGGTACAGACCTGGGTAAGAATTTCCGGGTTGTCGTCACAAACTGCAATCCTATACAAGCCATATCACTCTTTTCCTTGTTGATCGGGGAAACGCCTTGGACTCCTGTGCCAGGCAGCAACACATAACTATTGAGAAACAGGAAAATAACCCTACTCTTAATTCGGCTGGGTGCCGCAAAAAATAAGGGTATGGGCCTGATTTAGTGGAATGCGGCGCGGGGAAAGATCGGGCTTTCCTTTTCCTGCCCGGTGCGGTATACTGGAGGCATAAACAGAAGGAGGTGCGTTTTATGGAAGTCGGGAGGAGCATCCCCCGCGTGGACGCCGCCGACAAGGTGACCGGCCGCGCCAAATACACCGACGATCTCTGCCCCCGTCCGGTGCTGGAGGCGAAGATTCTCCACAGCACCATTGCCAACGGCTGGGTCAAGTCCATGGATATCTCCGCCGCCCAGGCCCTGCCCGGGGTGGTGAAGGTGCTGACCTGCTTTGACGTGCCGGACATCCAGTACCCCACCCCCGGCCACCCCTGGAGCGTGGAGAAGGCCCACCAGGACGTGTCCGACCGCAAGCTGCTCAACCGCCGTGTGCGCATCTACGGCGACGACATTGCCGCCGTGGTGGCGGAGGACGAGATCACCGCCCGGCGGGCCCTGGAGCTCATCCGGGTGGAGTATGAGGAGTACCCCGTGGTGCTGGAGCCGGAGCAGGCCATGGCGGAGGGCGCGCCGGTGCTCCACGAGGAGCACCCGGACAACATCCTGGCCCGGATGGATCTCCGCACGCCCATGCCGGAGTCGGACTTCCACAGCGTGGAGGACGTGCTGGCCTGCCCCGCCTATTACCAGTTCCGGGGGCGCTACGACACCCAGCAGGTACAGCACTGCCACATCGAGAACCCCATCTCCTACGCCTGGATGGAGGGGGGGCGCATCGTGGTGGTCACCTCCACCCAGATCCCCCACATCGTCCGCCGGGTGATCGGCCAGGCCATGGGCATCGGCTGGGGCTCCATCCGGGTGATCAAGCCCTACATCGGCGGCGGCTTCGGCAACAAGCAGGAGGTGCTCTACGAGCCCCTCAACGCCTGGCTTACCACCCAGGTGGGGGGCCGCTGTGTCCGGCTGGACGTCTCCCGGGAGGAGACCTTCCAGAACACCCGCTCCCGCCACCCCATCTCCTTTGACGTGGCGGCGGCGGTGGACGGCGACATGCGCCTGATGGCCCGCTCCTGCACCGCCGTCTCCAACCAGGGGGGCTACGCCTCCCACGGCCACTCCATCGTGGCCAATGCCGTCACGGGCTTCCGGCAGCTCTATCTGGACCGGATCGGCCACCACTCCACGGCCTACACCGTCTACACCAACCGGCCCGCCCCCGGCGCCATGCGGGGCTACGGCATTCCCCAGTGTAACTTCGCTGTGGAGTGCATGATGGACGACATTGCCCGGGAAAAGGGCTGGGATCCCAAGGCCTTCCGGCTGACAAACCTCATGCCCCTGGGCTATGTAGACCCCTTCAACGGCATCACCTGCCACTCTACCGGCCTGGCCGAGTGCATTGAGAAGGGCGCGGACTTCATCGGCTGGGCGGAGCTGCGGGAGAAGTACAAGGAGCAGACCGGCCCGGTGCGCCGGGGCGTGGGCATGGCCTGCTTCTCCTACAAGACCGGCGTGTACCCCATCTCCCTGGAGACGGCCTCCGCCCGTATGGTGCTCAACCAGGACGGCACGGTGCAGCTCCACCTGGGGGCCACCGAGATCGGCCAGGGGGGCGACACTGTGTTCTCCCAGATGGCCGCCCAGGCCATCGGCATTCCCACCGAGGACGTACATATTGTCTCCTTCCAGGACACCGACACCGCCCCCTTTGATACTGGGGCCTACGCCTCCCGGCAGACCTACGTCACCGGCAAGGCCATCAAAAAGGTGGGGGAGGAGTTCCGGGAGAAGCTCCTCGCCTACGCCGCCGAGCTGTTCCCCGACGCATCGGGCCTGGACATCCGGGAGCGGCAGATTGTGGACGGGGCGGGGGAGGCCCTCATCTCCCTGGCCGACCTGGCCATGACCGCCTTCTACTCCCTGGAGCACAGCGTCCATATTACCGCCGAGGACACCAACCACTGCAAGGAGAACACCTTCGCCTTCGGCTGCTGCTTCGCCGAGGTGGAGGTGGACATACCCGTGGGCAAGGTGAGGGTGCTGCGCATCGTTAACGTCCACGACTCGGGGAAGCTCATCAACCCCGCCCTGGCGGAGGCCCAGGTCCACGGCGGCATGAGCATGGGCATCGGCTACGCCCTCACCGAGGAGATGAAGTTCGACCCCAAGACCGGCCGGCTGCTCAACGGCAACCTGCTGGACTACAAGATGCCCACCTCTATGGACCACCCGGAGCTCACCGCCCTGTTCGTGGAGACCGACGATCCCTCCGGCCCCTTTGGAAACAAGGCTCTGGGCGAGCCGCCCACCATCCCCGTGGCCCCGGCCATCCGCAATGCGGTGCTCCAGGCCACCGGCGTGGCGGTAAACACCCTGCCCCTGTCGCCCCAGAAGCTGGTGGAGGAATTTACGAGAGGAGGGCTGATCTGACATGTATGACATTGCATCTATTTATTCGGCCAGGTCGGTGGACGACGCCATCCGCGCCCTCCAGGCCGATCCCGCCGCCGTGGTGATCGCCGGCGGCACCGACGTGCTCATCAAGATCCGGGAGGGGAAGCTGGCGGGCTGCCCCCTGGTGTCCATCCACGAGCTGGGGGAGGAGCTCTCCGGCGTGACGCTGGCCGACAACGGCGACGTGGAGATCGGCCCCCTGACCACCTTCCGCGGCGTCACCTTTTCCGACGTGATCCGCCGCACAATCCCCGTGTTGGGGGAGGCGGCCGACATGGCCGGCGGGCCCCAGCTCCGGGCCGCGGGCACCATCGGCGGCAACGTGTGCAACGGCATTACCTCCGCCGACACGGCCTCCACCCTGGTGGCCCTGGACGCGGTGCTGCGGGTGCGCGGCCCCAAGGGCGAGCGGGAGGTGCCCATCTCCCAGTGGTACCAGGGGGTGGGCAAGGTGGCCCTGGCCCCCTATGAGCTGCTGGTGAAAATCGTCATCCCATACGACAACTATGTCGGCTATACCGGCCACTACATCAAATATGCCCAGCGCAACGCCATGGACATCGCCACCCTGGGGGTGAGCTGCCTGGTGAAGCTCACCAGCGACAAAAAAATGGTGGACGACGCGGTCCTGGCCTTCGGCGTGGCCGGGCCGGTGCCCATGCGCTCTCCGGCCGCCGAGGCGGCGGTGCGGGGCCTGCCCATCGGGGAGGCCATCGCCGCCATCGGCGAGGCCGCCCTGGCCGACGTGAACCCCCGCACCAGCTGGCGGGCGTCCAAGGAGTTCCGCATCCAGCTGGTCAAGGAGCTGTCCGCCCGCTCCCTGCGGGAGGCGGCCCGGAAGGGAGGGGCCGACGTATGATCGAAGTGCTGCGCTGTACCGTGAACAACAAGCCCGTGGAGGTGGGTATCGACCCCCGGGAGTCCCTGGCCGACGTGCTGCGGGAGCGGCTGGGCCTCACCAGCGTGAAGAAGGGCTGTGAGGTGGGGGAGTGCGGGGCCTGCACCGTCCTGGTGGACGGCACGGCCATCGACTCCTGCATCTACCTGGGCGTGTGGGCCCAGGGTAAGAGCATCCTCACCGTGGAGGGCCTCCAGGAGCCGGACGGGGGCCTGTCCCCCATCCAGCGGGCCTTTGTAGAGGAGGCCGCCGTCCAGTGCGGCTTCTGCACCCCCGGCATCATCATGTCCGCCGTGGAGATCGTGGGCTCCGGCAAGCAGTACACCCGGGAGGAATTGCGCAAGCTCATCTCCGGCCACCTGTGCCGCTGCACCGGCTATCAAAACATTCTGAACGCCGTGGAGCGGGCGGTAAACGAGGCCCACAGGTTCGTGGGAAAAGGGGAATAAAGACAAACGGGAGACGCCTGTCGGGCGTCTCCCGTTTTGTAGGCCGATGAGGGCATCGGCCCCTACGGGCCGTGCGGAATTGGCTCCCAATACGTGCATACCTGGTCCGGGGTTCGGATCTTGCGCCGTGGACAATGACAGTGCCCGTACCAAAGGGGGAAATAGCTGCCATCCCGGTAAATATAGTGCTGACGGTAGTGGACGCAAGTCCCGCATACCTGTCCGTCTACAATTTCATATTTATACATCCTTATCACCTAAGACTATTTTATGCAAAAAGTGCATAAAATGCAATATGCAGTTTTTGCATGATATATGCTGATTACCGGTGATGCTTATGTACCCGCGATTGGCGGAACTGCGGGAGGATCATGATCTGTCCCAGGCGGAAATGGCAAAGATATTGAGGGTCAGTCAGGCCACCTATTCCCGGTATGAGACCGGGCGTTTGGATATTCCCAGCCAGACGCTGATTGCTCTGGCCCGGTATTATGGGGTAAGTGTGGATTATCTGCTGGGGCTGGATCACAGGCGGTAGGGGGGCGGTACCCGCATCGCCCCGCCCGGACGAAAAAAAGACCTGCGGCAAATGCCGCAGGTCTTTTTGACAATCAGCACATGGGCTTCAGGTCGGGGGAGACGATCAGGGTGGCCTCGGTGGCGGCCTGTACCTGTTCCACAGTGAACTCGGGGTTGATCTCCACCAGCTCCAGGCCCTTGTCGGTCACGTTGATGACGCACATCTCGGTGATGATCTTGGTGATGCAGTGGACGGCGGTGTAGGGCAGCCTGCACTTCTTCAGGATCTTGGGGTTGCCCTTGGCGGTGTGCTCCATGGCGACGATGACTTCCTTGGCGCCCACCAGCAGATCCATGGCGCCGCCCATACCGGGCATCTTCTTGCCGGGGATAATCCAGTTGGACAAGGAGCCCTCCTCGTCTACCTCCAGGCCGCCCAGAATGGTGGCGTTTACATGGCCGCCGCGGATAAAGCCGAAGGAGGTGGCGGAGTCGATGTAGCAGCCGAAGGGAGCGGCCTGGGCGGGCTGTCCGCCGGCGTCGGTCTTATAGCGGGGGTCGGCCTCCTCGGGCGTGGGCTTGGCTCCGGTGCCGATGATGCCGTTCTCAGACTGGAGAATCACATGCACCCCCTCAGGCAGGTAGGCGGGTACCAGGGTGGGCAGGCCGATGCCCAGGTTGACCACGTCGCCGTCCTTCAGCTCCTGGGCGACGCGCTTGGCAATAAAGCCCTTGATCTCAGACTTTTCCATTACGCATTCCCTCCATCCACGATGTAGTTGACAAAGGCGCCGGAGGTCACGACGTTCTCAGGCTGGATGTCGCCGATCTCCACCACATTGTCCGCCTCGGCGATCACCACGTCGGCGGCGGTGGCCATGACGATGTTGAAGTTGCGGGTCGTGCCCTTGTACCAGATGTTGCCGAACTTGTCCACAAGATAGCCGTTGATGAGGGCGAAATCGGCACGGATGGGCTTCATGAGCAGATAGTCTCTGCCGTCAATGGTCTGCTTGCCCAGGCAGAAGGGGGAATCCTCCACGATGGTGCCCACGCCGGTGGGGGTGAGCACGCCGCCCAGGCCGGCGCCGCCGGCGCGGATCATCTCCGCCAGAGTGCCCTGGGGAATCAGATCCACGGTCAGGGTCTTGTCCACCATGCCCTGAGTGCCCACGTCGGGGGTCATGCCCACGTGGGTGGCAATGACGTGCTTGACCTGATGGTTGTGCACCAGCTTGGCCACGCCGTAGAATTCCTCGCCGTTGGGGCCGGTGGCCATGCCGCAGTCGTTGCCGATGATGGTCAGGTCCTTGGTGCCCTTCTGAGCCAGAGCTTCGATGATGTGATGGGCGCTGCCGCAGCCCAGGAAGCCGCCGTACATGATGGTCGCCCCGTCGGGGATCATGTCCACAGCCTCCGCAACAGAAATAATCTTATTGCGCACAGTGTTACCCTCCTAGTTCAAATTAGAGTGGGGTGTTCGCGTTATAGTTGGGAGGAAGGACGGTCCGCCGCCCTTCCTCCCGCTTAGTTTAGCACTTTTCGAAGATGGTGGCAACACCCATGCCGCCGCCGATGCACAGGGTGGCCAGGCCCTTCTTGGCATCGGGCCGTTTGGCCATCTCATGGAGCAGGGTGACGATGATGCGGGCGCCGGAGCAGCCGACAGGGTGGCCGATGGCGATGGCGCCGCCGTTGACGTTGACCTTCTCCATGTCGAAGCCCAGCTCGCGGGCCACGGCGATGGACTGGGCGGCAAAGGCCTCGTTGGCCTCCACCAGATCGATGTCCTCGATCTTCAGGCCCGCCTTGCTCATGGCCTGACGGCTGGCGGGCACGGGGCCGACACCCATGATCTTGGGATCCACGCCGCCGTGGCCCCAGCTCACCAGCTTGGCCATGGGCTTGAGGCCGTACTTCTCCACGGCCTCCTTGGAGGCCAGAACAATGGCGGCCGCGCCGTCGTTGATGCCGCTGGCCTGGCCCGCAGTCACCCGCTGCACATGCTTATGGGCGTCATCCGCGTGAACCTGGGTGGGCTCAAAGGTGTGGACAATCTCGTCCTCCACGCCCTCCGGACCCACGGGGAAGGCGCCCTTCAGCTTGCCCAGGCTCTCCACAGTGGTGCCGGCGCGGGGGAACTCGTCCACCTTGAACTCCACCATTTCCTTCTTCTTCTTGACCATGACGGGCACGATCTCGTCGTCAAACCGTCCGGCCTTCTGGGCCGCCTCGGTCTTCTGCTGGGAGGCGGCGCCGAAGGCATCCAGCTCCTCGCGGGTGATGCCCCACACGTCGCAGATGTTCTCCGCAGTGGTGCCCATGTGGTAGTTGTTGTAGGCGTCCCACAGGCCGTCCTTGATCATGGTGTCCACGACCTTCTTGTCGCCCATACGGGCGCCCCAGCGCTCGGCGGGGAGGGCGTAAGGGGCGGCGGACATGTTCTCGGTGCCGCCGGCCACGATGATGTCGGCATCGCCGCACAGAATGGCGCGGGCGCCCTCGATGACGCTCTTCATGCCGGAGCCGCAAACCATGCCCACGGTGTAGGCGGGCACGGAGTAGGGCAGGCCCGCCTTCACGCCCACCTGGCGGGCGGGGTTCTGGCCCAGGGCGGCGGTGAGCACACAGCCGAACATCAGCTCGTCCACCTGCTCCGGCTTCACTCCGGCGCGGTTCAGCGCCTCCTTCACCACCACGGCACCCAGCTCCGTTGCGGGGGTGTCCTTCAGGCTGCCCCCGAAGGAGCCCACTGCCGTCCGGCAGCAGTTGACCACATACACTTCTTTCATTGCAGTAAACCTCCAGATCGTAATTTCATTTTCTCCCCATACCGAAAAATACCCTTCGGGTTTGATTATACCCCTCCGTTTTTAAAAAATCAACCACTGGTAAATTGGTAAGGGCAGGTTTTTTAAAAAAACAAAACCGGGCGGTTCGGGTTTTGCCGAACCGCCCGGCCTGTCTCAGCCGCGCCCCGTTGTGGATTGGGCGTAGACGGCGTCCTCCTTCTGAATCTGGGCCTGGGTGACCAGCGTGCCGTCCAGACCGCAGGCCTGGAGTACGGCCAGGGTGTGCCGGGCCCCGGACTGGAGGGTGATGCAGACCGTGTAGCCGTCCTCCTCCTCGCCGCCGGTGCGTCCGGCGGGCCGGAACTCCAGGTATAGATCGTTGTAGTAGCAGTTTTCCAGCCGGTCCCGGTTCTCCAGCAGATAGCGGCGGCCCAGGGTACCCTCGGCCAGATCGGCGCGGACGGCCTCCTCCAGTCCGGTCAGGGCGGAGGCGGGGACAATCGCGCTGTCCGTATCGGGGTTGGTGAGCCAGGCGTCCACCAGCCGGTCTCCCTCCCGCTGCGCGTGGAAGTAAGATTCACCAGCTAGGCCGGGGGCGTTGAGCAGGGCGTCCAGCCGGGCGGCGGGGGTGCCCGGCGTGTCCAGCTCGGACTGGCTGAGGGGAACCCGGTATTTCCGGGTCAGATAGGAGCCGTCCATGAGGGTATAGGAAATGTCCACATAGGTCCAGCCGTCGGACTGGATGCTCAGGCCGCTGCCGTCCTCTGACCAGGTGCTCTCCCAGTCCGCTTCCTCCAGCTCCTCCTTGTGCGCTACAATGGACTGGTGCAGGCCGGTAAGGGCTTCCAGCTCCTCCGGGGTGTCCAAGGTGAGGGTGGCGTAGCCCAGGTCGTCATAGGGGGCGGACTCCATGCCGGACAGGTGGGCGCTCTGTACCTCAGCGGCGTCGGGCACCCGGCCCTCAAAGCCGGTTATATCGAACTCCATCGCGCACATGGCGGCCGTCAGGCAGCACAGAAAGACCACGCAGCCCTTCCACGCGCCCCGGAATACCCAGAAACTCTTGCACAGCAGCATCTCGGCCACAAAGCAGCCCGCCGCGCCCCACACCACCATGAGAACCAGGAGCGTCCACGGCCCGCGGGGCAGCAGAGGGTCCAAAACGTAGTAAAAGACAGTGCTCAGTGTCACAGCGGTGCAGAAGGCCACACCGTATTTGAACACCGGGCGCACCCAGCGGACGCTGACCACGTCGCCGGCGCTCTCCAAATGCCGGCGGCGGTAGGCCGCCAGGGCCAGCCCTGCCAGCACCAGCCCGATGAGGGCGTACAGGGAGGCATAGCCCAGACCGGCAAAGTAGGGATCGCCCAGCATGCTGTTTCCGGCGGCGTCCGTTATGGTATCATACTGGACGTGACAGGCCTCGGAGAGCAGCAGCACCGGGGTGAGCCAGACGCCCAGCTTCTCCAGCCAGGCAGCGCTGGTGAAGCCGAAGAGAAATTCCTCGGCCATACGGCTGAAGACCCAGCACAGCCCGGCGGCCAGGCCATTGAGAACCACATAGAAGGCGGGCAGGGCCAGCACGTGGCCGGTGAACATGGCGCAGAACACGGCAAAGGAGTAGAAGAAGAGCCCGAACAGGCTCACCACCACCAGCCAGGTGAACAGGCTGCTGAACACCACTGTGCCGGCAAAGACCTCCGCCGCCAGGGCCAGCAGGAACACCGCCAGATTGGGCAGCAGCAGGAACAGAAGCCCCGACAGGTAGTTGGTGAGGAACAGGCCCTCCCGCCGCAGGGGCAGGGCGTGAAGCATGCCCACCGAGCGGCTGGCATAGAGGTAGGAGAACACCGCCATGGCGCACAGCAGGCCGAACAGAGCGGTCAGCGCAACGGCGGCGCTCGGGCCGCCGTCCAGGTAGTTCAGGGGCAGGCTGCGGGCCATTCCCCCGTCCCAATGTATCCGGTTGGACAAAATATTGAGGGGCAGCACCGCCAGCCAGAACAGGCCGTACAGCGACCAGATGGGCCAGAAGCGGGCGAAATTCTTGCGCAGCAGGGTAAAATTAAAGTACGATGTCGCGGACCGCATAGTCCTCACCTCCCAGCTCATAGATAAAGATCTCCTCCAGGGTCAGGGGCAGCGCCTCCATCAGAATGGGGGCGAAGGCGGCCAGACGGTTGGTGATCTCGGTGGCGTTGCCCCGGATGATGAGGGTGTGGATGCGCCCCACCTGGGAGACGTGGAGCACCTGGAGGTCCCCGGGAAGCTGGGGCAATTCCTTCTCCTGGAACACCACCTGCATCTTGACCACGTTCTCCTGCAGGGCGCTCAGGCTCCGCTCAATGAGCACCTTCCCCCTGGAGAGAATGCCCACATGGTCGCACACGTCCTCCAGCTCCCGCAGGTTGTGGGAGGATACCAGCACTGTGGTGCCGTGGTCGGCCACGTCTCCCATCAGCAGGGACCACACCTGCCGCCGCATCACCGGGTCCAGGCCGTCCACCGGCTCGTCCAGCACCAGGATGTCCGGCCGGCAGCACAGGGCCAGCCAGAAGGCGGACTGCTTCTGCATGCCCTTGGAGAGCCGCCGGATGGGCTGCTTTTCCGGAATGGTGGTAAACACGTCCTTCAGGGCCTCGTAGCGCTTGACGTCGAACCGGGGATAGAAGCCCCGGTAAAAGCGCATCATGTCCCGGGTGGAGGCGGAGAGGAAATAGTAAAGCTCGTCGGGGATGGAGGCGATGCGGGACTTGGCCGCCGGGTTTTCGTACACCGGGTTGCCCTCAATGAGCACCGAGCCGCTGTCCTGCCGGTAGACGCCGGTGACGTGGCGCAGCAGGGTGGACTTGCCTGCGCCGTTGGGGCCCACAAGCCCGTAGATGGACCCGTGGGGCACCGTCATGGTCAGTCCGTCCAGGGCCCGAAACCCGTCAAAGCTCTTAACCACATTTTTTGCTTCAATCATAGCTGCGCTCCTCTCTCACAGTCTGCCGGGCCGCCGCCTCCAGCCGCCCGGCCAGCTCCCCCGCGGTCATGCCCAGGAACAGAAGCTCCGCCGCCGAGGCGTCAAATTCCCGGAGCAGGCGGTCCCTTCTGGCTGCATTCACGTCGGCCTGGGGGGCGGCGAAGGAGCCCTTGCCCGCCACCGTGTAGAGATAGCCCTCCTGCTCCAGGGACTCATAGGCCCGCTGGATGGTGTTGGGGTTGATGGCCAGCGAGGAGGCCAGCGCCCGCACGGAGGGCAGTTTGTCTCCCGCCTGGAGCGCCCCGGTCACCACCAGATGGCGCAGGCCGTCCCTGACCTGCTCGTAGATGGGCCGCGCATCCCGGTAATTGAGTTGGATCATACCGTCGTCTCCCTTCCGGAAACTGTATTACATGAAATAGTACACTTAGTATACACGCCGCCGGAGGGAAAGTTTTTAATTATTTCTGACGTTTTTTTAAAACAGCCCGCAGTCCCGGGGCAGAATCCGCCAAATTTCCAGTGACAACAGGGCGGGATAGGCGTATAATAGAACCACCTTATCAAGAGAAAGCGGGTGACACCCATGAACCAGAGGGCCTGGATGGAGTACCGTGCCTGTGTGGAGGAGCTGCTGTTTTCGTCTCAGGTGCAGCATATGAAGTCCATCCGGCACCACCCCGGCGTGTCCTGCTATGAGCACAGTGTCTTTGTGTCCTATGTGGCCTGGTATCTGGCGGACCGGTGGGGGGCCGACGCGCGCACCGCTGCGCGGGCGGGGCTGCTCCACGACCTGTATCTCTACGACCCCCGCACCCTGCCCTCCTACCGGCAGTGCTTTGCCCATCCGGTGGCCGCCGCGGAGAATGCGGCCGCGCTGTGCGGCGGCCTGACCGCCCGGGAGAAAAACTGCATTTTGGCCCACATGTGGCCCCTGTCCCGCCGGGCGCCCCGCAGCCGCGAGGCGGCCGCGGTCTGCCTGGCCGACAAGCTGTGCGCCACGGCTGAAATCATGCAGATCTGGCGGAACCTGGGCCTGCGCCGGGCGGTTTTGAGCGGCGCGTGAGCAAGCCTGTCTCTGACAGGCTTGCTTTTGTTTTTTAAATGGGGACGGCGAGGGGCCGTTTTGCAAAGAAAGGAACGGAAAAAGGGGCGGGAAATTGTGCAAGCCTCCCAAGAGCGAAAAATTACCCGCTTTTTTTGAAATTTCCGATGCATTTTCAGTCCTGCTTTGCTATAATCTGATTGCAAGAAATCCATGTTTTTGAGGTGATTTCAACATGAACGCGACTGGAGCGGTCGTATTCCTGCCACGGGAGGGCAACGGCCCGTCCCTGATGCTGGAGGAGCTCCTCTTCGATCCCGCGGCCCTGTGGCTGGCGGAGTCGCTCAGGGCCGCCGGAGTGGAGCGGTTTTTCGTGGTCTGCCACACCGACGACCAGGCCCGGGCGGCGGCCTGCTTCCCCGCCGGCACCGAGTTTGTCACCGGCGGCAGCGGCGACGCAGTGGAGCAGCTGTCGGCTTTTCTCAACGCCCTGGAGGGCAAGGTGATCGTGATCACCAAGCCGGTGCTGCTGGACTGGGGGGATGCCCGGACGCTGGCCGGCCTGGAGAACGGCGGCGTACTCGACAGCAAGGACACCGGCGTGTACCGCATCGACGGCGGCCTGCTGTCCCAGACTCTGGCTGAGGGCGTTGGCCTGGAGGAGGCCCTGAAGGAGAAGGGCGACCGCTTCAACAGCCGCGGCGTCTGGTTCCAGGGCGCCTATCCCATCCGCTCCGGCTGGAACGGCCGCATGGAGGCTGAGATGGTGGCCCGGCAGCACGGTGTGCGCCGCCTGCTGGAAGCCGGAGTCCGCATTATGGACCCCAGCCATTGCTATGTGGGTCCCCGGGTGAAGGTGGGGGAGGGCACCGTCCTGCTGCCCGGCACAATCCTGCGGGGGGAGACCGTCATCGGCCGGGACTGCGAGGTGGGTCCCAACGCCATGGTGCGGGACTGCACCGTGGGGGATGGCGTCACCATTAACTCCTCCCAGCTCAATGAGAGCACCATCGGCGACGGGGTGAAGATCGGCCCCTTCGCGTACATCCGCCCCAACTGCCACGTGGGGCCCGGCGTCAAGGTGGGCGACTTTGTGGAGCTGAAAAACTCCACCATCGGCGAGGGTACCAAGATCTCCCACCTGACGTACGTGGGCGACTCCGACGTGGGCGGCCACGTCAATTTCGGCTGCGGCACCGTCACGGTGAACTATGACGGCACCAGCAAGTTCCGCACGGTCATCGGCGACCATGCGTTCATCGGCTGCAATACCAACCTGGTGGCCCCCGTGCGGGTGGGGGAGGGGGCGTACACCGCTGCGGGCAGCACCATCACCGACGAGGTGCCCGCCGACTCCCTGGCCATCGCCCGCACCCGCCAGACCGTCAAGAAGCAGTGGGCTGCCAAGCGGCGCAACCGCAGAAAGTAGCTCTTTCCCGCAGCCGCGGGATACAGGATAGAGAAAAAATGTGAGAGGATGTTACAAGAATGATCGCACACGGTAAGGACATCAAGATCTTTTCCGGCACTTCCAACCGCCCCCTGGCCGAGGCCATCTGCAAGGAGGTGGGCACGGAGCTGGGCAACGCCGAGGTGGGCGCCTTCTCTGATGGGGAGAACTTTGTCTCCATCTATGAGACCGTCCGCGGCTCCGACGTGTTCGTGGTCCAGTCCACCAGCTCCCCGGTCAACGACAACCTCATGGAGCTGCTCATCATGATCGATGCCCTCAAGCGGGCCTCCGCCGGCCGCATCACCGCCGTGATGCCCTACTTCGGCTACGCCCGCCAGGACCGCAAGACCAAGCCCCGCGACCCCATCTCCGCCAAGCTGGTGGCCAACCTGATCACCCGCGCCGGCGCCGACCGGGTCCTCACCATGGATCTCCACGCCAACCAGATTCAGGGCTTCTTTGACATCCCCGTGGACAATCTGCTGGGCAACCCCATTTTCACCAACTATCTCCACGACCGCTTTAACGGCAGGGAGGACGAGGTGATCGTCGTCTCCCCCGACGTGGGCAGCGTGGCCCGCGCCCGCGCCTTCGCCCAGAAGCTGGGCATGGGCCTGGCCATTGTGGACAAGCGCCGCCAGAAGGCCAACTCCTCCGAGGTCATGAACATCATCGGCGACGTCCGGGGCAAGAAGGTCATCCTCTTCGACGACATGGTGGACACCGCCGGCTCCCTCTGCGGCGCGGCCCAGGCCCTGGTGGAGCTGGGCGGCGCGGTGGACGTCATCGCCTGCGCCAGCCACGGCGTGCTCTCCGGCCCCGCCGTGGAGCGCATTGAGAAGAGTGTCCTCAAGGAGGTCTACTTCCTGGATACCGTGCCCCCCAAGGCTGGCGTCGCCTGCGACAAGATCAAGTATCTCTCCGTGGCCCACATGTTTGCCGAGGCCATCGAGCGCATCTACGAGGAAGTGTCTGTCTCGAAACTCTTTGTATAAGACGGACAGGATAGTACAAATATGGCGGGGGGCGGAGCGTTGCTCCGCCCCCATTGCCGCATGGAGGAAAAACGTTGTTTTTTGACAAAAATCGGGGCGCCGGGGCTGAATGGCTGGTGGTGGGCCTGGGCAACCCCGGCGAAAAATATGAGAATACCCGCCACAATGTCGGCTTTCTCACCGTGGACGAGCTGGCCGAGCGGGCCCGGGTGCCCGTGCAGAAGCTGAAGCACCGCGCCCTTACCAACACCTTGGAGGTGGGGAGCGTCAAGGTGCTGCTCATGAAGCCGGTGACCTATATGAACCTGTCCGGCGAGGCGGTGGGGGAGGCCGCCCGCTTCTATAAACTCCCACCGGAGCGGGTGCTGGTCATCTCTGACGACGTGTCCCTCCCCGTGGGCAAGCTGCGCATCCGCAAGGGCGGCTCCGCCGGGGGTCATAACGGCCTCAAGAGCATCATCCAGCACCTGGGTACCGACCAGTTCCCCCGGATCAAGGTCGGGGTGGGCCAGAAGCCCCACCCAGACTATGACATGGCCGACTGGGTGCTCTCCAAATTCGCCGGGGAGGATCTCAAGACCATCACAGAGGCCATCCGTAAGGCCGCCGACGCGGTGGAGTGCCTCATTCAGGAGGGGCCGGACAAGGCCATGAACCGCTTCAACGGCTGAGGAGTGCGCCATGATCACCTTTCGGGAAATTGATAAAAGCAACTATATGGAATGCATCTGCCTAAAGGTGAAGGACGAGCAGCGCGGCTTTGTGGCGGATAACGCCCGCTCCCTGGCCGATGCCCGGTTTGAAGAGGGCCTGTATACCCGGGCCGTCTATTCCGACGGCGTCATGGTCGGATTTGTCCTGTTTGATTATGACCCAGAGCTTCCCGGGTGGTGCATGAGCCGGTTCATGATCGGCGCGCAGTACCAGGGGCGGGGCCTGGGCAAAGAGACCGTGCTCCGCTTTCTGGACTTTATGAGGGAACACATGGGGGTGCGGGAGCTCTACCTCCATGTGGAGCTGGAGAATACGGCGGCCTATGAGATGTATCAAAAGCTGGGCTTCCGCGCCGTCCGGGAGATCCAGTATACCTTTGACGGGGCGGTCTACCGGGAGCGGCGGATGAAGATTTGCCTCTGAGACTCCCCGCCGCCCATCCCACGCCGGGCCTCCGAACGGCCCGCGCCCACAACTTCCGATCTTTTCTGTGCCGAGGTGTCCTATGAAGCCACTGCTCTCCGCCCTCAACGACATACCTGAATACCGCTCCCTGCTGGCGGCCATCGACAACGGGGCCTGTCCGGCGGCCTTTTCCGGGCTGTCGGCGGTGCACCGCGCCCATTTTGCCGCGGGCATCCGCCAGGAGCTGAACCGCCCCGTGGTGGTGGTGTGCGCCGACGAGGGGGAGGCCGAGCGCATGGCCAGGGATCTGGCCGCCCTGTCGGGGGAGGAGGTGCGCACACTCTCTGCCCGGGAGTTCACCTTCCACAACGCCGCGGTGGTGTCCCGGCAGTACGAGCACCGGCGGCTGTCCACCCTGCGGGCGCTGGCGGCGGGGGAGTGCCCCCTGCTGGTCTGTACGGTGGAGTCTATTCTCCAGCGCACCATTCCCAAAACCCTGCTGACCCAGGCGGCCCAGGTGGTGCGGATGGGAGAGCGGCACGACCTGGGGGAGCTGGCCGGCACCCTGGCCGCCGCGGGCTACACCCGCTGCGAGCAGGTGGAGGGCGTGGGCCAGTTCGCCCTGCGGGGGGGCATCCTGGACTTTTTCTCCCCGGCCCACCCCAAGCCCGTCCGGGTGGAGTTCTTCGGGGACGAGATCGACGCCATGGGCCTCTTCGATCCCGACACCCAGCGGCGCATCGAGAACCTCGGCGCGGCGGAGATCCTGCCGGCGGCGGAGGTGCTGCCCCAGTTTACCCCTGGCGGGTACGGCGGGCTGCTGGAGGGGCTGGACCGTCTCATTTCCCAGGCAAAGCGCCGCAAGGGGAGCGAGACACTGGTGCAGACGCTGGAGGAGGACCGGGAGCGGCTGGCGGCCGGCACGGCCTTCCCGGCCATGGACCGCTACATCGCCCTGATCTACCCCGTCATGGCCACGGCGGCGGATTACTTTCCCGAGGACGCGGTGGTGGTGCTCAGCGAGAGCCCCCGGGTGGCCGAGCGGGGAAAGAGCTACCTGTGGCAGTTGGGAGAGGACGCCAAGGCCCTGATGGAGCGGGGAGAGCTGGCCGGGGAGCTGGCTGACTTCGCCCGCACCTTTGAGGAGCTGACCGAGGTGTTGGCCGACTGGCCGGTCTGCTACCTGGACGCCTTCACCTCCTCCCGGTACCCCCAGCGGCCCCGCACCCTGCTCAACCTGCTGACCAAGCAGCTCCCCTCTTACGGCGCCAGCCTGGAGACCGCCGTCTCCGACCTGGCCCACTATGTCTCCGACGGATTCCGCACCGTGGTACTGGTGAGCAGCGAGCAGCGTGCCCTCAACCTCCAGGCCCTCCTGCGGGAGCAGAAGATGACCACCGCCGTGGATTTCCAGCTCCACGAGCTGCCCGGCTACGGCAAGGCGGTGATTGCCGTGGGGGGGCTCACCGCCGGCATGGAGTACCCGGTGGGGCGCTTCGCCGTGCTCACCGAGGGGCAGTCCCTGCTGGGCAAAAAGCGCAGGAGCAAGCCGGTGACCAACCGGCAGAAGCTGGGCTCCTACGCCGACCTGTCTCCCGGCGACCTGGTGGTACACGAGCACCACGGCGTGGGCCGCTTCCTGGAGATGACCAAGATGACGGTGGACGGGGTGCAGAAGGACTACGTCAAGATCGCCTACGCCGGGGCCGACGTGCTCTACGTCCCCGCCACCCAGCTCGACCTGGTGAGCAAGTACATCGGCTCCGGGGAGGACGCCCAGGAGACCCGCAAGCTCTCCAGGCTGGGGGGCACCGACTGGGAGAAGGCCAAGACCCGGGCCAAGAAGGCCGTCAAGGATCTGGCCAAGGGGCTCATTCAGCTCTATGCCGAGCGGCAGCGCCAGCCCGGCTTCGCCTTCTCCCCCGATTCCCCCTGGATGAAGGAGTTTGAGGACGAGTTCGAGTACGCCGAAACCGACGATCAGCTCCGCTGCATCGCCGAGATCAAGCAGGATATGGAACAGGCTCGGCCCATGGACCGGCTGCTGTGCGGCGACGTGGGCTACGGCAAGACGGAGGTGGCCTTCCGGGCCATCATGAAGTGTGTGCTGGACGGCAAACAGGCCGCCATCCTGGTGCCCACCACCGTGCTGGCCCGGCAGCACTACCTGACGGCCAAGCAGCGCTTTGCCAAGTACCCGGTGGAGATCGACGTGGTCAGCCGCTTCCGCACCCAGACCCAGATGAAGGACACCCTGCGGCGGCTGGAGCAGGGGGGCATTGATCTGCTCATCGGCACCCACCGCCTCTTCCAGAAGGACGTGAAATTTAAGGATCTGGGCCTGCTGGTCATCGACGAGGAGCAGCGCTTCGGCGTCCAGCACAAGGAGAAGCTCAAGGAGCTGTCCAAGCAGGTGGACGTGCTCACCCTCTCCGCCACCCCCATCCCCCGGACGCTGAATATGGCCCTCTCCGGCATCCGGGACATGTCCACCCTGGAGGAGCCGCCCATGGACCGCCAGCCGGTGCAGACCTATGTGCTGGAGCACGACTGGGGGGTGCTCTCCGACGCCATGCGCCGGGAGCTGGAGCGGGGCGGCCAGGTGTACTACCTCCACAACCGGGTGGAGACCATCACCCGCACCGCCGCCCGCATCAAGGAGATGCTGGGGGAGGACGTGGCTGTGGCGGTGGCCCACGGCAAGATGAGCCAGGAGGAGCTCAACGACGTGATGACCCGCATGAGCGACGGCGAGGTGGACGTGCTGGTGTGCACCACCATCATTGAGACGGGCATCGACATCGCCAACGCCAACACCCTGATCATTGAGGACGCCGACCACATGGGCCTGGCCCAGCTCCACCAGATCCGCGGCCGGGTAGGCCGCTCCACGCGCAGGGCTTACGCCTACCTGACCTACCGCCGGGGCAAAGTGCTCACCGAGGTGGCCTCCAAGCGCCTGGGGGCCATCCGGGAGTTTGCCGAGTTCGGCTCCGGCTTCAAAATCGCCATGCGCGACCTGGAGATCCGGGGGGCGGGCAATGTGCTGGGGCCGGAGCAGAGCGGATTCCTGCTCAGCGTGGGCTACGACATGTACCTCAAGCTGCTGGAGGAGGCGGTACTGGAGGAGCGGGGCGAGAAGCCGGAGCGCCCCACCGAGTGCGCCGCCGATCTCAGTGTGGCCGCCTCCATCCCAGACCGCTATGTGCCCTCGCCGGAGCAGCGGATGGACCTCTACCGCCGCATCGCCGCCATCCGCTCCGAGGCGGACGCCGACGACGTGATGGATGAGCTCATCGACCGCTACGGCGACCCACCCCGCACGGTCAACAACCTCATCTCCGTGGCGCTCCTCCGCGCCGACGCCGCCCGGAACGGGATTTCCCAGATCGACCAGAAGGGCGCCAACCTGAATTTCTATCTGGACCAGTTCGATCTCCAGCGGGTGTCCGCCCTGTGCGGCCTGGAGAAGTACCGCTCCCGCCTGCTCTTCTCCGCCGGGGAGCGGCCCTACCTGGCCCTGCGGCTCAAAAAGGGGGAGGACGCCCTGAAATTTGGCCGCAGGCTGGTGGAGGACTATGCGAAGACCGCCCCGGATCAGACAGAGGGATAGAGCGGGGGTGGACTCCCCCTGCCGGCGGCAGCCGGCGCCGCGTGTGCGGCGGAGCTGGGCGGGATTCACTTCCGCCCAGCGAAATGAAATGAAATGGGGTCCCCGGCCCGCTCCTGGCGGGCTGGGGCTGAGGACGCCCTGAAATTCGGGCGCAAGCTGGTGGAGGACTACGCCAAGACCGCCCCGGCTCAGACAGAGGGGTAGGGCGCGGGGGCGGACTCCCCCTACCCGGCGGCAGCCGGCGCCGCGTGTGCGGCGGAGCTGGGCGGGATTCACTTCCGCCCAGCGAAATGAAATGGAACGGGGCCCCCGGCCCGCTGCTGGCGGGCTGGGGCTGAAGACGCCCTGAAATTCGGGCGCAAGCTGGTGGAGGACTATGCCGAAAACGCCCCCAAAGCGGAGCCGTAGGGCGGCGCGCAAAACTTCCGGTTGTATCCGCTGGGGAAATGGTGTACACTGGAACAGGCTTTTGGAACCCAAATAAGGAGGACAAACACGCATGAACGTGAAACAGTTTCTGTGCGCCGGCATGACCGGGGCGCTGCTCGTGGCCGGACTGACAGCCTGCGCGCCCGGCGCGCCGGAGGTGGACCCGTCCGACGTGGCCTATCAGACCGCCGGTGTGACCAGGGACACGGTGCTCTTTACGGTGGATGGCACAGAGGTTACCGCCGACGAGTACCTGTTCTGGCTGCTCCAGAGCGTGGCCTCGGCCAAGCAGAGCGGTTACCTGGCGGACGACGACGCTTGGGAGGAGGAGCTCAACGGCGTCCCCACGGCGGAGTATCTGAAGGAGGACGCGCGGAACACCAGCGTGCTCTACACCACGGTGTCCAACCACGCGGCGGCGGCGGGACTGACCGTGACCGAGGAGGAGCAGGCCGAGGCGGACGCTGAGCTGGAGACGCTGACCCAGCGGGTGGACAGCTATTACGGGATGACCCTTCAGGAGTACCTGGACCAGCAGTGCATCAGCGAGGCGGCTTTCCGCAAGCTGAACCAGGTGCCCTATCTGGCCCGGAGCCTCCAGACCCAGATGGAGGAGGCGGGGGAGCTGACCGCCCAGGACGCCGATCTGGATGCCATGGTGGAGGAGGCGGGCTACTACAAGGCCAAGCACATCCTGCTGGCCTTCCCGGAGAACGAGGACGGCAGCGCCGTCACCGACGAGCAGAAGGCCGCCGTCAAGGCGGAGGCCGACCAGCTCCTGGCCCAGATTCGGACCGCCGCAGACCCCTTGGTGGAGTTTGACAAGGTGATGAACGAACGCAGCGACGACGGCCGGGACGAGAACAACCAGCTCTATGCGCCCGACGGCTACCTGGCCTATGCCGGCCAGATGGTGCCTCAGTTTGAGAGTGCCGCCAAGGCCCTGGCCGTGGGTGAGATCAGCGAGCCCGTGGAAACCGCCTACGGCTACCACATCATTCTGCGCCAGGACTTTACCGACGAGGAGCGCCAGCAGCTCCGGGACAGCATGGCGGCCATCTACCCCGATTACGCCATGAGCAAGCTGAACGAGCAGTGGGTGGAGGAGGCGAAGGTAGAGGTCAAGCCCGCCTATGAGAAGCTGGATCCCAATTCCTTCTACAAGAATATGGTGGCCTTTGCCGAGCAGTGGCAGGAGGAAAAGGCCGCCGAGGAGGCCGCTCAGGCGACCGCCAGTCCCGCGCCTGAGACCGGGACCCCGGCACAGAGCACAGAGCCCGCACCGGATGCCACCGGGAGCGGAGCGCAATAAGCACAGGCAAAAACCCCGCCGATCCGGCGGGGTTTTTGATTAAAAAACTATAGTTTAAAAGAAAGATTCTATTGTTTATAGTAAAAATCCAAAGTTGTGTCAATCTATATCTAAAGTTTGGGACAAAGGGTGAGACACAATGGAGGACAAGGAGAAAAAGCTGGCGCTGCAAAAGGCGGTGGGCGAGCGGGTGTACCACAGCCGGAAGCTGGCGCGGATGAGCAAGGAGGAGCTGGCCGAGCGCCTGGGCATCTCCTCCCAATATGTAAATGATATTGAACAGGGGAAAAAGTGTATGTCCATGGCGATTTTTGTGGAGCTGGGCGAGGTGTTCCACACAGGGCTGGATGAGCTCGCCCACGGCGCGCAGAAGGAGGAGCCCGTGCTGGAGCACCTGCTCTGCCACCTGCGCCAGCTCTCTCCGGTGCAGCGGGATATGGCCGTTCACATGCTGCATCTGGCGTTCCGGGCCGCCCAGGAGCTGGGCCCGGAGGAGTAGGCGTGGCGCTGGAGATCCGGGTCCTGGTGGTGGAGGATGATCCGGAGACCCGGATGCTGACGGAGGCCCTTCTGTCCGGACGGAAGGGGGTCTGCCTATGCGCGCTGGCAAAGGACGGCCTGGAGGGGCTGGAGCTGGTGGAGCAGACCAGGCCCGATATCGTGCTGCTGGATCTGATTCTGCCCGGGATGGACGGGCTTGATTTCCTCCGCGCCCTGCGCCGCCGGAGCGCACGTCCGGCTGTGGTGGTGGCCTCCCAGGCCTCGGAGCCCACAGTCATCCGGCTGGCCTTTCAGCTTGGGGCCAGCTACTATCTCATAAAGCCCCTCAACTTCGACTCCCTGCCCGATCTGTTTCACTCGCTCTGCCTGGAGCCCCGGGAGCGGGCGGCGGCGGACTATCTGCGGGGGATGGGCGCGTCCGGGCTGGGGGTGGAGGCCGCCGCGCGGACGGCGGCCGTGCTCTCCACGGGCGCGGAGGGGGCCATTCCGCTCAAGGAGGGGTATGCCGCCGCCATGGCGGCCCAAAACACCAGCTACGCCTGCGTGGAGAAAAACATCCGCTCCATGGTGGGCAAGCTCCAGGCCGGGGCCTGCGGGGAGTATCAGGCCCTCATGGGCGGCCTGCCGGCCGAACGGCCCAGCAATGAGCTCTTTCTCCGCCGGCTGGCCCGGCGGATTTTGGAGTGGTAGCGCCACGTTTCCCCTGAAATCGGACAGGCACTCTGCTATACTGTAGCCAGAGATTGGAAACTACAGTGAGCGAGGAGCGAGCGACATGGGCGTATGGCATACATACAGCACCAGACAGACCCTGTCTGAGCTGGAAACGGACAAGTCCCGGGGGCTGAGCGGGGCGGAGGCGGAGCGGCGGCTGGCCCGCTGGGGGCCCAACCGGCTGGAGGAGGGGAGGCGGCAGGGGCTGCTGCTGCGCTTCCTGGGGCAGATGAAGGACCCCATGATCCTGGTGCTGCTGGCCGCAGCGGCCCTGTCCCTGTGGGCCAGCGGCGGCGAGGACTGGCTGGATGCGGCCATCATCCTGGTCATCGTGGTGGTGAACGCCTGCATCTCCATCTCCCAGGAGGACAGCGCCGAGAAGGCCCTGGAGGCCCTGCGGAAGATGTCGGCCCCCCTGGCCAAGGTGGTGCGGGACGGGGCGCTTCAGCGGCTGGAGACCGACCGGCTGGTGCCCGGCGACATCATCCATCTGGAGGCGGGGGACCTGGTGCCCGCCGACGCCCGGATTCTGGAGGCCGCCTCCCTCCAGGCCGATGAGAGCGCCATGACCGGCGAGTCCGTCCCCGTGTCCAAGGGGCTGCTGTCCGCCCTGCCGGAGGACACCCCCCTGGCGGAGCGGCACAATATGGTACTCGCGTCCACCGTCATCACCCGGGGGCGGGCGGTGTGCGTGGTCACTGGCACCGGCATGGACACCGAGGTGGGCCGCATTGCCGGGCTGCTGCTGGGGGAGGGAGAGGGACAGACCCCCCTCCAGAAGAAGATGGCGGAGATCTCCAAGACCCTGTCCTTCGTCTGCCTGTGCGTGTGCGCGGTGATGTTCGGGGTGGGGCTGCTCCAGGGGCGGCCCATGCTGGACATGTTCCTCACCGCCGTCTCCCTGGCGGTGGCCGCCATCCCCGAGGGGCTGCCCGCCATCGTCACCATTGTGCTGGCCCTGGGGGTGGCCCGCATGGCCCGGCGGCGGGCCATCGTGAAGCGCCTGCCCGCCGTGGAGACCCTGGGGTGCGCCGGGGTGATCTGCTCGGACAAGACAGGCACGCTCACCCAGAACCGCATGACCGTGGTGGACGTGTGGACGCCCCGGAGCGGCGAACGGGCCCTGGCCTTCACCATCGGAGCCCTGTGCTCCGATGCCGCCCTGGCCTGGAAGGGACGGGAGCCGGTGTCCACCGGCGATCCCACCGAGACCGCACTGGTGGACGCGGCGGCCCGGGAGGGCCTGGATAAAAATGGACTGGAGGGGGAGTGGCCCCGGCGGGGGGAGCTGCCCTTTGACTCGGAGCGCAAGCTCATGACCACCGTCCACCAGAGGCCCGGCGGCGGCTGGCGGGTGTGCGTCAAGGGGGCCCCCGACGTGCTCGCCCGCCGGTGCCGGCTGGATTCCGCCGCCGCCCGGCGGCTGGAGAGCCGGAACGAGGCCATGGCGGGAAAGGCCCTGCGGGTGCTGGGGGTGGCCTACAAGGATCTGGCCATGCTGCCCCGGGAGCTGAACAGCGCCGCTCTGGAGCAGGGACTCACCTTCGTGGGTCTCATCGGCATGATCGACCCGCCCAGGCCGGAGGTGCGCACAGCGGTGGAGCAGTGCTACGCCGCGGGCATCAAGCCGGTCATGATCACCGGCGACCACAAGCTTACCGCCGTGGCCATCGCCCGGGAGCTAAACATCTACCGTCCCGGGGACCTGGCCCTGACGGGGGAGGATCTGGACTTTCTGCCCCAGGAGGTGCTGGAGCAGGAGGTGGAGAAGTTCTCCGTCTATGCCCGGGTGTCCCCCGAGCACAAGATGCGTATCGTCAAGGCGTGGCAGGCCCGGGGAAAGGTGGTGGCCATGACCGGCGACGGCGTCAACGACGCCCCCGCCCTCAAGGTGGCGGACATCGGCTGCGCCATGGGGGTTACCGGCACCGACGTGGCCAAGGGAGCCGCCGATATGATCCTCACCGACGACAACTTCGCCACCATCGTCTCCGCCGTGGAGCAGGGCCGGGGCATCTACGCCAACATCAAGAAGGCCATCCACTACCTGCTCTCCTGCAACATCGGAGAAATTCTCACCATCTTCTGCGCCACGGTGTTCCACTTCCACCAGATGCCTCTGGTGCCGGTGCAGCTTCTGTGGCTCAACCTGGTCACCGACTCCCTGCCCGCCCTGGCCCTGGGGGTGGAGCCGGTGGAGGAGGGGGTCATGTCCCAGCCGCCCCGGGACGCCCACGCCTCCCTCTTTGCCCACGGCTTTGCCTTCCGGCTGGCCTGGCAGGGGGTGATGGTGGGGCTGCTGACCCTGGCGGCCTATTTCCTGGGGGAGTATGTGCTCTCCGACCCCGGCGAGGCCCACGCCGCCGCCAACACCATGGCCTTCGCCACCCTCACCCTGTGCCAGCTCTTCCACGCCTTTGACGTGCGCAGCGAGCGCTCGTCCCTCTTTCACATCGGGGTGTTCTCCAATCCAGCCATGAACAAGGCGTTTCTCATCGGCCTTACCATGCAGCTGGCCGTCCTGTGCGTGCCGCCCCTTCAGGTGGTGTTCAGCACCGTTCCCATGAGCCCTCTGGAGTGGGCCGTGGTGCTGGCCCTGGCCATTACCCCCGTGGTGGTGTGCGAGCTGGCCAAGGCCGTGAGCCGCGGCCGGACCCGCCGTCCGGCGCGGGCGGAGAAGGTGGAGCCAGCCTGTGCCCGGCGCTGAGCCGGGACGAATTAAGAGGCGGAATTCCCCCCGGCCGCAGGCCGGGGGGAATTCCGCCTCTTGTGCTGTCTGTAAACGGATTTATGCCTGCGCCTCCTCGGGCGCGCGCTCCTCCTTTACCTCGCGGATGAGGATGAAGGGGGTCAGCTCCCGGGACTGGCCCGCCGGGTTGTCCCGGATCAGGCCCTTGAGGGTCTCGTCGTCCAGGGTGACGGAGGACGCCTTGCCCAGAATCTCCACGTTCAGATCGTTGGCGTCCACAATCATGGCCTGCACGCCGGTGGCGGCCTCGATCTCGTCGCACACCTTGCCGGGGTTCTCCGGGATGCGGATGCCGAACTCGCCGTACTCCTGGAACTCGTGGTCGTAGAAGCCGTCCAGGCCGGACACCTCCTGGCCCACCATCTCGTAGAACACGCCCCGTTTGCCGAACAGCTTGGCCACGCCGGCGCAGAACGCGGCCCAGAGCACGAACAGGGCGCCCCGCTCGTTGATGGCGAACTGCATCTTGTAGGGGCTGTCCACGCCGATGCCGGCGGAGGAGTGGGAGGCGAAGCGGGACAGGAACCGGGCCAGGCGGCCCACCTTCATGTCCTTCTTGTAGACCACCCGCTTCTGGCACAGGCCGATGATCTTCTCGCTGGAGGAGAGCAGGTCGCCGGGCTGCCACAGGGGCTTGACATACTGCTCCACCAGGTCGATATAGCTCTCGCCCACCTGGACGAAATGGGTCTGAATGGCGTGGCGGGCGTAGGTCTTTCCGCCCACCTCTATGGTGACGCTCTTTCCCTCGTTTGCGCGGAATTCCATGGCAAAACCTTCTTTTGTGTTTATTGTCCCTCCTATTATAGCCAGCCGGGGGACAATGTGCAACCTAAAGTTTTGCTATAAAGCCTCAAATACCCTCGTTCTGGGGGATTTTTGGCAGGCTGTCGAAACCCTTCTGCAGGTCGGCATCGGTGGGGATGGAATCGCTCATCTTTCCGCTGAGGTAGTTCTCATAGGCGGTCATATCAAAGTACCCGGTACCGGTGAGGCCGAAAAGGATGGTCTTGGCCTCGCGGCTCTCCCTGCACCGCAGAGCCTCGTCGATGGCCCCCCGGATAGCGTGGGCGGATTCAGGGGCGGGGAGAATGGTTTCCCGCTTGGCAAAGAGCACCGCCGCCTCAAAAACGCGGGTCTGCTCATAGGCCACCGCCTCCATATAGCCGTCGTGGTAGAGCTTGGAGAGGATGGGGCTCATGCCGTGGTAGCGCAGGCCGCCGGCGTGGTTGGCGGAGGGCATGAAGCCGCAGCCAAGGGTATACATCCGGGCCAGGGGGGTGACCCTGCCGGTGTCGCAGAAATCGTAGGCGTACTTGCCCCGGGTGAGGGAGGGGCAGGAGGCGGGTTCCACCGCCACGATGCGGGGATTCCGTATCCCCCGCAGCTTGTCGGCCATAAAGGGGGCGATCAGCCCGCCCAGGTTGGAGCCGCCGCCGGCGCAGCCCACCACCACGTCGGGATATTCCCCCAGCTGCTCCATGGCCAGCTTGCTCTCCAGGCCGATGATGGACTGGTGGAGGAGCACCTGGTTGAGCACGCTGCCCAGCACATAGCGCTTGGCGCCGCCGCTCTGGACGGCGGACTCCACCGCCTCGGAGATGGCGCAGCCCAGGCTTCCTGTAGTCTCCGGGTGGTCGCGCAGGATCTGGCGGCCCACCTCAGTCGTGGGGGAGGGAGAGGGGGTGATAGAGGCGTCGAATACATTCATCACCGCCTTTCGGAAGGGCTTCTGCTCGTAGGAGCACTTGACCATAAACACGTCGCAGGTCAGGCCGAAGTAACTGCACGCCTCACTGAGGGCGGTGCCCCACTGGCCGGCGCCGGTCTCAGTGGTGACGCCGGTTAGGCCCTGCATCTTGGCATAATAGGCCTGGGCCACGGCGGAGTTGAGCTTATGGGAACCGGAGGTGTTGTTCCCTTCAAACTTGTAGTAGATCCTGGCCGGGGTATCCAGGGCCTTCTCCAGCTCGTAAGCCCGAATCAGCGGGGAAGGGCGGTACATCTTATAGACGTTTTGAATGGGTTCCGGAATATCCACATAGGCGGTGGCGCCATCCAGCTCCTGGCGGGCAAGCTCCTCGCAGAAGATGGGGGAGAGGTCGTCCACACCCAAGGGCCGGAGGGTACCGGGGTGGAGCAGAGGATCGGGCTGCTCGGCCATGGCGGAGCGCAGGTTGAACCACTTCTGGGGCATCTGGTCCTCGGTCAGATACAGGCGGTGGGGGATCTTGCTCATGTTGATACACTCCTTTTCTGTGTTGCAGGGGAAAAGGGTACAAAAAAGCCCTTTGTCCCCAAGATTGTTTCTCTGGGACAAAGGACTGTAGCTTCAGCCTCTGCGGTGCCACCCGGATTGACGTATACCAGCGCATACGCCCACTCACTTTCACGGGCCGATCAGCCCATGCTCCCCGGATAACGGGTGGAGTCCCCGTCGCGCTACTGAGCCCAAAGGCTGTTCGCTGTGCCCTCAAAAGTCCATTCATCCGAGCGTTGCCTGCCGCGATTCCACCACCCGCGGCTCTCTGAGAGGCATTGATACCGGACTACTCCTCTTCGTCATCGGTTTACCGATTTGATTTGCTACAGTATAACGGCGGCGGCCCGGTTTGTCAAGCTCTTTTTTGTAAAAGTTGGGCCGGGCCCGCCGGGTGGGTGGATTACAGCAAATTTTAATCTGAGAACCCTTTTTTGACAGGGTGGGATCTGCTACACTGGGAAAAAGGCCTTGGGAGGTGCCGAATATGAGGTATGTTAAAGAATTTGCGGCCGTACTGGCGCTCCTGATGCTGGCGGGCTGCGCCGGGAAGCCGGTACAAGAGTCCCCGGTGGCGACGGATGAGGGCATTCCAGCGGGGCAGATCTACCTCTACGGGGAGATCCACGGAATCGCCGCCATCGAGGAGTACGAGGCGGAGCGGTGGAAGGAGTGCTACGAACGGGGGATGCGGCACCTGTTTGTGGAGCTCTCGCACTACACGGCCCAGTGGCTCAACCTGTGGATGGACGCGGAGGACGATGAGATTCTGGAGCAGCTCCACCAGGATTGGGAGAGCACGCTCTCATCCGGCGCCGAGACGCTGGATTTTTACCGCACCATCAAGGAGCAGTGCCCCGAGACGGTGTTCCACGGCACCGACGTGGGCCACCAGTACGACAGCACCGGGGCCCGTTACCAAGACTATCTGGAGGAGCGGGGCCTGGCGGACACGGAGGACTACCGCCTGACCCTGGAGGCCATCCAGCAGGGGAAAACCTTTGCCGAGCGTGGCTCCGATATTTACCGGGAAAACCGGATGGCAGAGAACTTCATCCGGGAGTTTGACGCCCTGGATGGGGAGAGCGTCATGGGCATCTATGGCGCGGCCCACACCGACCCGGATGCCATGGCGGACTCCGCGGGAACCGTCCCCTCCATGGCCGCTCAGCTGGTAGAGCGGTACGGGGACTCCCTTCACACCGAGGACATCTCCTGGATTGCCTGGGAGCCCCAGCGGACGGATACCCTCACCGTGGCGGGGAAGGAGTACCAGGCGTCCTACTTCGGGGAGGAGGATATCTCCGGCTGGGCCGGGGACTACCAGTCCCGGGCCTTCTGGCGGCTGGAGGGGGCCTATGAGGACTTCGAGGACTGTCCCGAGAGCAGCGATGTGCTGCCCTGCAACGACTATCCCATGCCGATTGAGGCTGGGCAGGTGTTTGTCCTGGGCTACACCCGGAAGGACGGAACATCAGAGCGGAAGTACTACCGCTCCGACGGGGAGGTATGGAACGGCATGGACTGCACCACGGAATTTATCCCGGAATAAGCTCATAAAACGGCCGTGGGGCCGCCGGATCCGGCGGCCCCACGGCCCTTCTGCGCTTAATTCAGGTGGGAAAAATTGTGCCGCTTTTTGCGGGCATGGTAGTGGGTGTGGAGCAGCTCGTGGGAGCGCTGGGACAGGGGCGCGCCGAAGAACTCCTCGTAGATGGTCTTGATCTCCGGGTTCTCATGGCTCTTGCGCAGGGGCAGGCTCCGGTCGATCTCATACAAGGCCTGGATACGGGCGTCCCGGACGGCGTTGTTGGTGCCGATGGGCTGTCCGCCGCCGCCGATACAGCCGCCGGGGCAGGCCATGATCTCGATGAAGATATAGTCGGCCTCGCCGCGCTCTACCCGGCGGATAAGCTCCTCGGCGTTCTTCAGACCGTTGGCCACGGCCACCTTCAGGGGGGTGCCGTCGAGGTCAATGGTGGCCTCCTTGATGGCGTTGATGTCGCCCCGTACGGCGTCAAACTCCAGCCGGGGCAGGGTCTTGCCGGTGTAGAGCTCGTAGGCGGTGCGCAGGGCGGCCTCCATAACGCCGCCGGTAGCGCCGAAGATGGCGCCGGCGCCGGAGCCGGTGCCCAGGGGGGAGTCAAACTCACTCTCGGGCAGCACGGACAGGTCCAGGCCCACATAGCGGATGAGCTTGGCCAGCTCCCGGGTGGTCAGGACGTAGTCCACGTCCTGATAGCCGTCCCGGCCCAGCTCGGGGCGGCTGGCCTCGTACTTCTTGGCGGTGCAGGGCATGACGGACACGCTTACCACGTCGTGGGGGTCCCAGCCCATCTTCTGGGCATAGTAGGTCTTGGCCACCGCGCCGAACATGGCCTGGGGGCTCTTGGCGGTGGAGAGGTGGCCGATGAGCTCGGGGTGGTGCTTCTCCAGGTAGGTGACCCAGCCGGGGGAGCAGGAGGTGATCATGGGCAGCTTCCCGCCCTCCCGGATGCGCTTGAGCAGCTCGCTGCCCTCCTCCATGATGGTGAGATCGGCGGAAAAGTTGGTGTCGAACACCTTGTCAAAGCCAAGCATCCGCAGGGCAGTGACCATCTTGCCGGTGACGACGGCGCCGGCCTCCATGCCGAACTCGTCCCCCAGGCCCACCCGGACGGAGGGGGCCACCTGGACAATGACGTGCTTGGAGGGGTTCTGGATGGCGGCGGTAACCTCGTTGGTGTAGTCGGTCTCCACGATGGCCCCCACGGGGCACACTAGGGAGCACTGGCCGCACAGCACGCAGTCGGTCTGGTCCATGGGCAGGTCAAAGGCGGTGGTGACCTTGAAGCCGGCGGAGCGGCCGGAGTAGGTCAGGGCGGCGCAGCCCTGGACCTCGGCGCACACCTTCACGCAGCGGCCGCACTTGACGCACTTGGCGGGGTCGCGGACGATGGAGGGGTTGTCGATGCGCAGCGGCTCGTCGGAGGAGATGTCGGGCAGCTCCGGGTGGAGCCGGTTAAAGCGGCGGCAGAGCGCCTGGAGCTCGCAGGTGCCGTTGCGGGCGCAGGAAAGGCAGTTGGTCTTGTGGTCGGAGAGAATGAGGTCCAGCACGCCGGTCTGGGCGTCGTACACCTTCTTGGAGTCGGTGATGACCTCCATGCCCTCCCACACCACGGTGGAGCAGGCCGCCGTCAGCTTGCGGGAGCCCACCACCTCCACCATGCACATCCGGCAGTGGGCCTTGATGGTCTGATCCGGGTGGTAGCACAGGTGGGGAATATCGATGTTGAGCATCTTGGCCGCCTCAATGATGCGGGTGCCCGCAGGCACCTCCAGCGGCTGCTTGTTGATTGTGATATGTACCATTTCGCTCATCGGACGGCGACCTCCTCTTTTACGGCAAAGACTTCCGGGAAGCGCTTCATACAGCTCAGCAGGGCGGACTGGGCCGTCTCACCCAGGCCGCACAGGGACGCGCTGGACATAATGTCGGCAAATTTCTTGAGGGTGGCGATGTCCTGGGCGGTGTGGGTGCCCTCGGCCACCTTGTCCAGCAGCAGGGAGATGTGGCGGTTGCCCTCCCGGCAGGGGGTACACTGGCCGCAGCTCTCGTGGGAGAAGAACTCCTGGGTCATGCGCAGAAAGCCGATGACGCTGGTGCGTTCATCCACCACCAGCACCGCGCCGGAGCCGATGGCGGTGAGATCCGCCTGACGCATGCCCTTGTAGGTGTAGGGGGTGTCCAGTTGGGCGGGGGAGCAGATGCGGCCCGACGCGCCGCCAAGCTGCACCAGGCGCAGGGGGTAGTCCTCGTTCTCCATGCCGCCGGCCAGATCATAGACGATCTCCCGGATGGTGATGCCGAAGGGCACCTCGAACACGCCTGGGCGCTTGACGTTGCCGCACACCGAGATCATCTTGGTGCCCAGGCAGTCCGGCGTGCCCTGGCTCTTATAGTAGCCCTCGTCGTCCAGCAGCAGGGGGGCCACCAGGGAGAGGGACTCCACATTGTTGACGCAGGTGGGCAGGTGGAACACGCCGCACTGCTTGATAAACGGGGGCTTCATCCGTGGCCGGCCGGCGTGGCCGCCGATGGACTCGGCCAGGGCGGAGCCCTCGCCGCAGACATAGGCCCCCGCGCCGGAGTAGAGGTGGATGCGGTAGTTCAGCCCGGAGCCCAAGATGTTCTCGCCCAGATAGCCCGCCGCCTCGCACTGGGCGATGGCGGAGAGCAGCCGGGGCCGCAGGTGGGAGTACTCCTCCCGCAGGTAGATGTATCCGTTGTCCGCCCCCACGGCCCAGCCGGCGATGATCATGCCCTCCAGCAGCTGGAAGGGGTCGTGGGTGAGCAGCTCCCGATCCTTGAAGGTGCCCGGCTCGCCCTCGTCAGCGTTGCACACTACGCACTTGTGGGCGCCGGGCACCTCCCGGGCCTGCCGCCACTTTTTACCCATGTCGTAGGCCGCGCCGCCCCGGCCCTGGACGCCATTGGCGGCCAGCACATCGGCAATGTCGCAGCCCTCCATGGTCAGGGCCTTGCGCAGCGCCCGGAAGCCGCCGATGGATTCATAGCCCTTCAGGCTGTCCGGGTCGTACTTCCCGAAATTCCGGGTGATGAAACAAACCGTCTTGCTCATGTCCGTTCCCCCTTAGTTGAGCTGCTGGAGCATATCCAGGATACGCTCCTCGCTGTCCAGATGGCCGTATACCACGCCGTTGACCCGCACGGCGGGGGACACGTCGCAGGCCCCGAAGCAGGGGACCTGCTCGATGGAAAAGCGGCCGTCATAGGTCACCTGGCCCACCTCCAGATTTAAAAGGCGCTTGAGCCGCTCCAGCAGGGTGTCGCTGTCCTTCACCCGGCAGGGGGCGGAGGAGCACACCTCCAGGGTAAACTTGGCCCTGGGCTTGTCGTGAAGGGCGGTATAGAAGGAGATGACATCGTAGACCTGGGTGGGCTTCACCCCCAGGCGCTCCGCCACATAGTAGGCGGCGGCCTCCGGGATGTAGTGCCGCTCCACCGCGGCCTCCACGTCCAGCAGGATGCCCACCAGCTGGGTGGGATCTTCGCCATGGGCGGCGAGAATGCCGTCGATTTTGTCCGCCAGCTCCTGGTCCAGGGTGTCGGCAGTCTGGGTAAAGGGCTTCATAAGGGGCTCCTCCTTATCACATAAAATGAACCCTGTCCTGCGGAGGACATGGGATAATTACCAGAAGGAAAGTGGATAGTTTATCTATTGAACTTTGTAGTTTTTTAAAGTATATCAACATCCCTGGAAAATTGCAACTGGTTCGTTTAAATTTGTATAACCGGGCGAAAACGGGCCATCCTAAAAAAGTTCGATTCAGCAAAATAGACAACAGGAGGTGTGCGCCATGGGCTTTTTTGGTCGGAAGCGTGCCCCCAGCGTACCCCATCCCCGGAAGGAGCCCCGCTTTGACGGGCCGCTGACCTTGAAACGGCTGGAGCAGATCTTCCAGGACTGCGTGGACTTCACCAAGCGTCCGGTGTCCCTGGGGGAGGGCGGCGCGTGCACGCTCACCCTGTGCTACCTCAGCGGCATGGTGAAGATGGAGCGGGTCAGCGACTACGTGCTCCGGCCGCTGGCCCAGGACGAGGCGCTGGCCCGCTGCGGGACTCCCCGGCAGGCCATGGACCGCATGAAGGACGGGGCCCTCTACAACCTGAGCGCGGAGGAGCGTACCCGGCTGGACGCGGCGGTGTTTGATTTGGTGAACGGCTGCTGTCTGCTCCTCTTTCCTGGGGAATCCTCGGTGCTCTCCCTCAACGTGGGCACCGAGGAAAAGCGCTCCATCAGCTCTCCCAGCAACGAGACGGTGCTCAAGGGCTCCCGGGACGCCTTTGTGGAGAGCCTGCGCACCAATACCAGCATCGTCCGCCGCCACCTGAAGGCCCCTGAGCTGCGTATCCGTGAGCAGGTGGTGGGCCGCCAGTCGGTCACGTCGGTGGACATCCTCTATATAGAGGGGCTCACCAATCCCCACCTGGTGGAGCAGGTGGCCGCCCAACTGGCGGACATTGACATCGACGCGGTGCTGGCCACGGGCAATATTGAGGAGTATATCGTCCCCGCCGCCCGCACCGCCTTCCCGCTGGTGCAATATACCGAGCGGTCCGACCGCTTCTGCGCCGGGCTGGCCGAGGGGCGGGTGGGCATCCTCATCGACGGCCTGCCTCTGGGCTACCTGGCCCCCGGCGTGCTGGGGGATTTCCTCCAGGCGCCCCAGGACAAGAGCGAGAGCTGGCTGCTGGCCTCCGCCCTCACCCTGCTGCGCTACCTGTGCATGCTGGGCACCCTGCTTCTGCCCGCCCTCTATGTGGCCATGGTCACCTTCCACCAGGAGATGATTCCCACCCGCCTGGCCCTGTCCATCATTGCCGCCAAGCAGGACGTGCCCTTCCGCTCCGTCTTTGAGGTCATCGTCCTGCTGCTGGCCTTTGAGATTCTCCAGGAGGCGGGGCTCCGCCTGCCCCAGTCCATCGGGCAGACCGTGTCTATCATCGGCGGCCTGGTGGTGGGCAGCGCGGCGGTGGAGGCCAAGATCATCTCCCCCGCGGTGCTCATCGTGGTGGCCATCGCAGGTATCGCCGGGTACACCATGCCCTCTCAGGAGGTGGCGGGCGCCCTGCGCATCTGGCGGTTCCTGCTGGCCCTGCTGGCCAGCGCGGCGGGCCTGTTCGGCGTGGTGGCCGGCCTGTCGGCGCTGGTGATCCATCTGGCGGGCATTGAGAGCTTCGGCGTGTCCTACCTGACCCCCTTCGCCTCGAATGCCGGGGAGCAGGTGGAGGGGCACGCGGTGTTCCGCCAGCCCCTGCCCCAGGTAAAGCAGCGCCCGGCGGCCCTGAAAACCCGAAACCGGAGGAATCAGAAATGAGACGCATAACAGCCCTGCTGCTGGCCGGCCTGGCCGCCCTGACCCTCACCGGCTGCCGCCGTGGGCCCGGCCTGCTGCCCTATGCCCGGGAAATCGAGGACATGGAGCTGATGCAGACCCTGGGCGTGGACCGGGCCGGGGAGGGGCAGGTGGAGGTAACCGCCTCCAGCGGCTCGGGCGATCCGGCGGAGGGGGCGGCCACCGTTGTGTCCGGCCAGGCCGGCACCATCAGCGCCGCCGTGCTGGGGATGCAGGGGGAGGGCTCCTCCTACCTCTACTTCGGCCATGTGGGCCAGCTCCTGCTGGGGGAGGAGCTGGCCAGGCAGGGGGTGGAGCCCGCCCTGGACTATATTCTCCGGGATGTGGAGACCCGGCTGGACACCGCCCTCTATCTGGTGCGGGGCGGCACAGCAGGCAAGGCGATCACAGCAGCAGGGGAGGACGGCTCCGCCGCCGACCGGCTGGAGGCGCTGGCGGAGGACGCGGGTCTGCTGGCCGGTTCCATGCCCCGCACCGTAAAGGACGCCCTCTCGGATCTCTATGCCCAGGGGGCCACCTTTCTCCCGGCGGTAGAGGCGGACGAGGCTCTCACCGCCGCCGGGTATGGCATATTAAAAGGGGACCGCCTGGCCGGCTGGGCTGAGGGGGACGCCGCCCTGGGGGTCAACCTGGTACTGGGCCAGGTGGACGCCGATGTGGTGGAGCTGCCCCTGGATGGAGGCGGAGTGGCGGCCCTGCGTGTGGTGGGGGCCAGGACCTCCGTCCGCCCGGTGATGGACGGGGGCGCCCTTACCGGCCTGTCCCTCACCTGTACGCTGGACGCCAATATGGCGGAGGGGAATGTGGATCTCCGAACGGAGGAGGTACACGCCTCCCTCGAGGCGGCCCTGGCCCAGGTGGAGGAGGCGCGCATCCGGTCCGCGCTGGAACTGGCACAGGAGCTGGACGCGGACTATTTGGGGCTGCTCCGGCGGGCGGCCCTGGCCCGGCCCTGGCACAAGGAGGCGCTGGAAGGGGCCTCTCTGGGCGCGCTGGAGCTGGAGCTGCACGTGACGGCCAAGCTTCAGCGCAGCTATGACGCCGCCCGGTGAGGGCGGCAGCTCAAAAGAAAGGCGGTATACCCATGCCTGACGACCGAATCTCCCTGCGCCAGCTCCTGGCGCTCCTCTTCGCTGCCCTCCTGGCTCCGGCCATCGGCGTGCTGCCCTCCCAGACCGCCGCCTTGGCCGGAGAGGCGGGGTGGCTGTCCGCCCTGGCTGCCCTGCCGGTACTGCTGGGGCTGTGCTGGGTGCTCTTTGCCCTCCTGCGCCCGGCAGGGGAGGGGGCGGGGCTGGCCCAGGTCACCGAGACCGTCCTGGGCAGGGGGTTGGGCAAGGGGGTACTTCTTCTCTATTTATTGTGGGGTCTGCTTTTGCTCAGCGCCAACGCCAGGCTTTTCGCCCTCCGTTTCCTGTCCACCAGTTACCGGAACGCCCCCCTGGGTCTGTTTTTGCTGACCCTGCTGGGGCTCACCCTCTGGCTGGTGCGCAAGCCGGTGCGGGTGCTGGCACGGACCGGAGAGGTGTTCTACCTGGCCCTGGCCATCGGCCTGGGCTTCTCCCTCCTCCTGGGCGTACTCCAGGTGGAGCCCCGGCACATCCTTCCCCTGTGGACGGAGGATCTTCCGGGGGTGCTCTCCGCCGCCGTTCCGGTGCTGGGCCTGTTCGGTTATGTGGTCTTTGCCGCCTTCCTGGGGGGGAATGTCACCCGGGGAGAGGGAGACCGCCGCCGTGCGCTATGGTGGGCGGCCGCCTTCTGTCTGGTGCTTACCGCCCTTCAGCTTGTCTGCCTGGGCAACTTCGGGCCCGGGCTGACCGCCCGCATGGACACACCCTTTTTTATGATGGTAAAGGGGATCGGCATCGAGGGCACCTTCCAACGGGTGGAGTCGGTCATCATCGCCCTCTGGGTGTTCTCTGATCTAGCCCTGCTCAACCTGCTGGCGGGCTCCTGCTCCGTCCTGGCCCAGTCCGTATTCTCTTTAAAGGAGCGCAAGCACGCCGTACTTCCTCTGCTCCTGCTGGCCCTGGCGGGGGCCTGGTTCCTCTTTCCCGACGCCTTTTCCCTGGAGCGGTGGATGGAGGGCCCGGCCAGGATTGGCAGCCTGCTCTTCGGCTTCGTCATTCCTGTTTTGCTCCTGCTGGTAAAAAAGCTGCGCAGGCAGGTATAAGGGTGGCAGATCTTGTGCATGCTATGGATTAGAATACCAGTGATCCGGTCCGGTTTGACAGCCGAGAAAAAAACCTGAAAAAAAGAGAAAAAGGTGTTGACAAAGAGGAGGAAAGCTGGTATTCTAACTGAGCGCCTCACGGAGGGCATGAAAAAACAGGAAAGCGGACGGAAGAGACCGGGCGGAAGCCGGACGGACTTTCGGAAGCGGGCTGAAAAAAGTGCTTGACAAATGAGTGAGGGCGTGGTAAACTAAATGAGTTCGCGCCGAGAGGTGGGAACCTGCTTGAAAAGAACAAAAAGAACGGCTGTGAGGCTGAAAAACCTCAGAAAAGTTTGAAAAAAGTTCTTGACAAGCGAAAGCGTGAGTGCTAAAATAAATAGCACGTCAGCGGAAAAGCTGACAGGGGCGTGTACCTTGTAAATTAAACAACGTGAGAGAAACACGAAGCACCAGAAAGGACGAGAAGTCCTTCTGAGCAAGCGCAAGCTTGATGAAGAAGGCTCTTGATTTAATTTCTTTGAAGCTATGAATTAAGCTTCGATAAGATGATTTGAGGAACGGAGACGTTCTTTAGATACCATTTTATTGAGAGTTTGATCCTGGCTCAGGATGAACGCTGGCGGCGTGCTTAACACATGCAAGTCGAACGGGGTGCTCATGACGGAGGATTCGTCCAACGGATTGAGTTACCTAGTGGCGGACGGGTGAGTAACGCGTGAGGAACCTGCCTTGGAGAGGGGAATAACACTCCGAAAGGAGTGCTAATACCGCATGATGCAGTTGGGTCGCATGGCTCTGACTGCCAAAGATTTATCGCTCTGAGATGGCCTCGCGTCTGATTAGCTAGTAGGCGGGGTAACGGCCCACCTAGGCGACGATCAGTAGCCGGACTGAGAGGTTGACCGGCCACATTGGGACTGAGACACGGCCCAGACTCCTACGGGAGGCAGCAGTGGGGAATATTGGGCAATGGGCGCAAGCCTGACCCAGCAACGCCGCGTGAAGGAAGAAGGCTTTCGGGTTGTAAACTTCTTTTGTCGGGGACGAAACAAATGACGGTACCCGACGAATAAGCCACGGCTAACTACGTGCCAGCAGCCGCGGTAATACGTAGGTGGCAAGCGTTATCCGGATTTACTGGGTGTAAAGGGCGTGTAGGCGGGATTGCAAGTCAGATGTGAAAACTGGGGGCTCAACCTCCAGCCTGCATTTGAAACTGTAGTTCTTGAGTGCTGGAGAGGCAATCGGAATTCCGTGTGTAGCGGTGAAATGCGTAGATATACGGAGGAACACCAGTGGCGAAGGCGGATTGCTGGACAGTAACTGACGCTGAGGCGCGAAAGCGTGGGGAGCAAACAGGATTAGATACCCTGGTAGTCCACGCCGTAAACGATGGATACTAGGTGTGGGGGGTCTGACCCCCTCCGTGCCGCAGTTAACACAATAAGTATCCCACCTGGGGAGTACGATCGCAAGGTTGAAACTCAAAGGAATTGACGGGG
>ENA-UERQ01000029-UERQ01000029.1-human-gut-metagenome-genome-assembly--contig:-NODE-29-length-120951-cov-37.162318_pt1 | contig 120951 bp, 102 predicted proteins | sample MGYA00242986_ERZ507987 | MGnify/ENA primary metagenome ERZ507987 (study PRJEB26167, sample SAMN06115429) | human gut metagenome | host: Homo sapiens | place: China:Chongqing | collected 2015-04-15...
CTGGAACGAAATGATTTCATCATTGAGAAGCAGAAAGCCGAACTGCAACGTATAGAGGAAACCAAGCGACACAAGGAACAACAAGTAAGCCTTGCCGAACAGGAACTCAAACAGGTAAAAGCAGAGATACGCACGGACAAACTAAAGAAAACAGCCACCAATGCTGCTACCGCCATAGCAAGCGGTGTAGGTTCTCTTTTCGGAAGCGGTAAGCTGAAAGAACTGGAACATCACATCGAGCAGCTACATCAGGAAATTACCAAACGGGACAAAGCTACTGATGAATTAAAAATTCAGATACAACAAATACAGGAACAGCATAGCAGACAAATTCGTAATCTTCAAAGAATACATAATCAAGAACTTGAAGCCAAAGACAAGGAAATATCACGATTGAGCACCTTGCTTGAAAAAGCCCACAAATGGTTTCCCATGTTCAAAGAGATGTTGAGAATGGAAAAATTATGCGCTGTTATCGGGTTTACCAAAGACATGATAGAAAACCTCTTGACAAAGAAAGAATCCATACAATGTAGTGGCAAAATTTATTCCGAAGAACACAGGTGGAAATTTGACATCAAGAATGATATTTTTAGGGTTGAGAAACATCCGATGGATAGTGGTAAGCTTATGCTGACCATAAACCGACAACCCATAGTACAATGGTTTAAGGAACAATGGGAAAAGTTACAGCAGAATCTACGTAACTCGGTGCAGAGAGAGCAAAAATCCAGAGGATTTAGAATATAGAATAGCCTATTATTAATAAAATCAAGTATCTATGCATCCAAACAGATTGTTTTTATTACAGAATCAAAATCCTAAGAATTTATAAAAAATGAAGCCTAAAGAAGTTTTGGAAAAATGGATAGATTGCTTTAACAAAGCAGATGCTTATCATATAGCAGAGCTGTATGCTACTAATGCAGTAAATCATCAAGTCGCAAACGAACCAATAATAGGTAAAGAATCAATCTACAAAATGTTTGTGAATGAATTTGCCACTGCTAAAATGGTTTGTATGGTGGAAAATATTTTTGAAGATGGCGAATGGGCTATCATGGAATGGAAAGACTCTCTTGGACTTCGTGGATGCGGATTTTTTCATGTAAAAGATAACAAAATCGTCTTTCAAAGAGGGTATTGGGATAAACTTTCATTCTTGAAGCAACACAATCTTCCAATTGAATAAGTACTATCAGAATACGGACTGGGAAATTGAAATACCCAGTCCGAGTTATATAATGAATTTTACTTGTTAAACTATTTAAAGTCAGTTGGATAACAAACCATACCTTTCACATTCTCAGTAGCTCCAGGTATTAATTCAGCCACCATGCAATATTCATGAGAGACTTCGAAAGGAAATTCAATTCCTAAATCGATAGCCTTGCGATAGCCAAATCGAGGATAATACTCTTTATGCCCCAATACGACTGCTGTGCCGTAACCCAAAAGTGCTGCCCTCTGATGGGCTTACTGAATCAACATCCCCCCCCAATTCCCTTACGCTGGAATTCCGGCAAGACTGCCAATGGAGCTACACTCAGGGATGTGACAGACTGGGTGTCACTGTCTATCTTTACTTCTGTAAGTAAGATATACCAGACAATTTGTTTTTCTGTCATTTTCTTGTTCTTATCTAATTGTTAGGCTCATTGTTGTTATACATTGTTTAATTATAGATAAATCGTGAATATCCTTCTCTCTTAAATCGTAGCCCGAATGGAATACTTGTTGCCCTTTTGCAGAAATGCAAGGGATGCTTCTGCCTTCAAAGACTGCTGTTCCAAAATAGTCCGGTTGAAATTCATACCAGCCTCCATCCAAGTCGGCTTGTTTGGAAGTGCCGTCCGCATTCAAGACAAAAGGATGGATATCAATATAGCCTAATTCTTTGCTATACAGTTCCACACGGGTGGGCAACCAATTTGTTTCAATTTGATATCCTCTCTCCTGCAAAAGATCAAGGAGTTGGTCTGTATAATTGGCATCAAAATCAATGTCAATATCTCTATGCAAGCGGGTTTGCTGTCCGTACAAGACATCCACTCCCCAGCCTCCATCCAACCAAAACTGCATGTCCAGGCTTTCCAACAAGTCCAAAACTTGAAATAACTCTGTAATCGTAGTGTGTTCTTTCTTTGTCATATAATAATTCTTTAATAAATAATACTATGCGTAATTATCCAACTGCTTGATTGAAGAAATAAAATTTGCACCCACTCCAATCAGAAAGATAACCCATCCGCTGATCATAAAGACGGATGTGATACCCCATGCTTCCACCCAATATCCTGAAGCTACGATACCCAGCATTGATGGAAAGGTACTCAAACTAAAGATGAGAGAAAAAGTCCGTCCAAGCATGTCCGAAGCCAAGTTCTGCTGAATAATAGCGATGAAAAGCGCATGGTAAATGGAATAGGCTATGCCTCCTGTAAATGTTAGGCAAACAAAACCTATAAATGCGCTTGATGGTAAATAACTGGCGCTAATCAGATACAATCCCAATATCACATAAGCCGTATGCATCACTAATGTTTGCTTGCTTTTCAAAGCCTTACAGGCAAGTACTAAACCGCCCAACAATGCCCCTGAGCCCCAACCCATTTCCACAACTCCCATTTGCAAAATGTTTCCGTTGAAATGCAGAAGCGTCATAAAAGGAAATAACGTAAAAACAGGCATAAGGACAAAAGTCACCAGCGTAAAGCATACGAATAAAGGCAAAATGCCCATTGTACGCCGCAAGGTATGCCAACATTCCGTCAGTTCTTTTTTGAAATCTGGAAGAACTTTCGTTTTTTGAAGAGAAGGAATCTGGACACAAAGTAAGGTCAGACAAGCAGCAACAGCTCCGATCACATCTATGAGCAGAATATACTGTATGGGAAGCCAAACAACGAGGCTTGCCCCTACAACGGGAGCTATCACCTCACTGAAGGATTGAATGGAATGGTACAAACCTGATACCCTGACAAGATGGTGCTTGGGAACCAGTAGAGGGATGCTTGCCTGTAAAGCAGGTGCATGAAACGTACTGCCTATTGAACGACAAGCAGTCAATAGATAAAAAAAAGAAAGGTCTTTATAACCCTTGGTTATCACAATAAAAAGACATAGGGTACAGAACGCGATGAACAAGTCCGAATAAAACATCGTTTTCTTTCGATTCCATCTGTCAACATAGACCCCGGCAAACAAGCCTAATACAAATTGTGGTAAAAATCCAGCTAAAATAGCCAGAGATAAAGCTGTCGGGGATTTAAATTCGTTGCTAATCCAAAAAATAATGGAGAAGCCAACAATCGTACTTGTTAAAATAGATATGAGTTGGCCTATTCCTATCACGGCCAAAGTTGATTTCCAATGATTCATTGTGCTAATATTTCATGCGTTTATAGATAAGTACTTTCGTACATTAAGCAAAACGAAATTCTATCCACACAAAAAACTTGTATTATAATCCACTCCTGACGTTGGAATACAATAACAAATACTTTCAGGACGATGTAAAGTCCTGAAAAATCAAACTGAATGGATAGATAAATATTAGTCTTTTCTCATCGGATTCTTTTAATATCGCTACTCTTTTATTATGTAGTGGTTGTATTATCTTAAATAAAACAAAAACACCCGACTTTATATTCTTGGGTGTAAAACTGGGTGTTTGTTTTGCAATTTGCTGATTTTCAGCATTTGTTGCGGAGAGACAGGGATTCGAACCCCGGGTGCCTCGCAGCACAACGGTTTTCAAGACCGCCGCAATCGACCACTCTGCCACCTCTCCAAAACTTCTTTTTCAAGAAGTGCTTCTCTCTTAAAGCGGTGCAAAGGTACAAATCATTTTTAAATCTGCAAACATCTTTCCTGTTTTTTCACGAAATAATTGTACTTTTGTACCCATGATATACCCACAGAACTTTGAACAGAAGATAGGCTTCGACCAAATACGCCAACTGCTAAAAGAAAAATGTCTCAGTACGCTTGGCGAAGAGCGAGTGACAGATATGGTGTTCTCCGACCGCTTTAATGAAGTAGAAGAACGACTGGATCAGGTTACAGAATTCGTACGTATACTTCAAGAAGAAGATAATTTTCCGGCACAATATTTTTTTGATGTACGTCCGTCCCTGAAACGGATACGGGTGGAAGGCATGTATTTGGACGAGCAGGAGCTTTTCGACCTGCGCCGCTCTTTAGAAACGATACGCGACATTGTACGCTTTTTGCAAAAAAGCGAAAATGAAGAAGAAGAGGAAACCACATCTCCTTATCCTTGTCTGAAGCGACTGGCAGGAGACATAACGGTATTCCCGCAACTTATCGGAAAAATAAACGGCATTCTTTCTCCCTACGGAAAAATAAAGGATAATGCCTCGGCAGAACTGGCGCGCATCCGCCGCGAACTGGCAAGTACAATGGGAAGTATCTCACGCTCATTGAACAGCATTCTGCGCAATGCCCAATCGGAAGGGGTTGTAGACAAGGACGTAACCCCCACAATGCGCGACGGGCGACTGGTGATTCCTGTAGCTCCAGCCTTGAAACGAAAAATAAAAGGCATCGTACATGACGAATCCGCCAGTGGTAAAACTGTATTCATCGAACCCGCCGAAGTGGTGGAAGCCAACAATCGCATCCGCGAACTCGAAGGGGACGAACGGCGGGAGATTATCCGCATCCTTATGGAATTTTCCAATTTGTTGCGCCCATCCATTCCCGATGTTTTGCTGTCATATGAATTTCTTGCCGAAATAGATTTCATACGTGCCAAGGCCTTGTTTTCCGAGCAAATCACCGGACTGAAACCGGCTTTTGAAAACAAGCAGGTTATAGACTGGACAATGGCGGTACATCCGCTGTTGCAACTCTCTCTTGCCAAACATGGGAAAAAAGTTATACCGCTGGATATAGAGCTGGACGAAAAACAACGTATTCTCATCATCTCCGGTCCCAACGCCGGCGGAAAGTCTGTCTGCCTGAAAACCGTAGGGTTGCTGCAATATATGTTGCAATGCGGTCTGCTCATCCCGATGCACGAACGTAGCCATGCCGGCATATTCAGCAATATATTCATTGACATCGGCGACGAGCAGTCTATCGAAGATGACCTCAGCACCTACTCCTCGCACCTGACCAATATGAAGATAATGATGAAAAACTGCAACGAACGCAGTCTCATCCTTATCGACGAGTTCGGTGGCGGTACGGAACCCCAGATTGGCGGAGCGATAGCCGAAGCAGTGTTGAAACGTTTCAACCAAAAGCAGACGTTCGGCGTTATTACTACACACTACCAGAATCTGAAGCATTTTGCCGAAGACCATGATGGGGTGGTAAACGGAGCCATGTTATACGACCGCCATTTGATGCAGGCCCTTTTTCAGCTCCAGATAGGTAATCCGGGCAGTTCATTTGCCGTAGAGATTGCCCGTAAAATCGGATTGCCGGAAGATGTAATCTCCGATGCTTCGGAAATTGTAGGCAGTGAATACATCAATGCCGACAAGTACCTGCAAGATATTGTACGCGACAAACGTTATTGGGAAGGCAAACGTCAGACTATCCGGCAACGCGAAAAGCATATGGAGGAAACCATTGCCCGTTATCAGACAGAGATAGAAGAGTTGCAGAAGTCGCGCAAGGAAATTCTGCAGAAAGCCAAAGAGGAGGCGGAACAACTGATGCAGGAAGCTAATGCCCGCATAGAAAACACCATCCGCGCCATTAAAGAAGCGCAGGCCGAAAAGGAAAAGACACGCCAGATACGGCAGGAATTAAATGATTTCCGCGAATCGCTGGACACCCTCACCGCTAAGGAGCAGGAAGAAAAAATTGCCCGCAAAATAGAAAAACTGAAAGAAAAACAAAACCGGAAAAAGGAGAAGAAAGCCAACAAGAATCAGGAAAATACATTGTCTGCACAAGCATTGGCAGAGCAACAGGCAAAGAAAGAAGCCGAACGTCTGGCAGCAATCGTACCCGGAAGCTATGTCAAGATAAAAGGACAGACCTCAGTCGGCGAAGTATTGGAGATAAACGGCAAGAAAGCCATCGTTGCGTTCGGAAGTATCAAAACCACAGTCAAGCTGGATAGGCTGGAACGGACAAATGCGCAGCCTAAGCAAGCGGATGTCTCTACCAAGAGTACCTATATCAGTTCTCAGACACAAGACAGCATGTACGAAAAAAAGTTGAACTTCAAGCAAGATATAGATGTACGCGGCATGCGTGGAGACGAAGCCCTACAGGCTGTGACCTATTTCATAGACGATGCCATATTGGTAGGAATGTCACGCGTACGCATCCTACACGGAACCGGTACGGGCATCCTGCGCACGCTTATCCGCCAATATCTGCAAACCGTGCCCGGTGTAAGCCATTTTGCCGATGAGCACATTCAATTTGGCGGAGCGGGGATTACGGTTGTAGACTTAAGTTAATTGAAATTTAAAAATCGAGCAACAGAAAACTGCAAAGTTACAATATTAACAATCCTGATAAACAAATAATCCAATAACCCATTAGCAAGATGAAATCAATCAAAGAACTATATCGCATCGGCACCGGTCCTTCAAGCAGCCATACCATGGGACCTCGCAAGGCAGCCGAGATATTTCTGGAAAGACATCCGGAAGCTGCATCGTTCAAAGTAACATTATACGGCAGTCTGGCGGCAACAGGCAAGGGTCACATGACCAACATTGCCATTACCGAAGTGCTGCAGCCGATAGCACCGGTAGAGATTATCTGGGAGCCTAAGATTTTTCTCCCCTTCCACCCTAACGGAATGAAGTTTGTCTCCGTTGACAAAGCAGGAAAAGAGACCGACCGATGGACAGTGTTCAGTATCGGCGGCGGCGCTCTGGCAGAAGAGAATGACGGAGCATCCTCGGTCAATACACCCGATGTGTATTCCATGAGCAGCATGACGGAAATCATGCAATGGTGCGAACGTACAGGAAAGAGCTATTGGGAATACGTCAAGGAATGTGAAGACAGCGACATATGGGATTACCTGCAAGAAGTATGGAAAACCATGCAGGATGCCGTGAAACGGGGATTGGAACAGGAAGGCGTATTGCCCGGTCCGTTGAACCTACGCCGTAAAGCTTCCACTTACTATATACGTGCCAGCGGATACAAACAATCCCTGCAATCGCGCGGACTGGTATTTGCCTATGCATTGGCGGTAAGTGAAGAAAATGCTTCGGGCGGCGTCATCGTCACTGCTCCTACGTGCGGCTCGTGCGGAGTGATGCCTGCCGTACTCTATCACCTTTCCAAAAGTCGTGATTTCAGTGATACGCGTATCTTGCGCGCCCTTGCCACAGCCGGGTTGGTAGGAAATATAGTAAAGACCAACGCTTCCATTTCAGGCGCGGAAGTAGGCTGCCAGGGAGAAGTCGGCGTAGCCTGTGCAATGGCTTCGGCAGCCGCCAACCAACTTTTTGGCGGCAGCCCCGCACAAATAGAATATGCTGCGGAAATGGGTTTGGAACATCATCTGGGAATGACCTGCGACCCGGTATGCGGACTGGTGCAGATTCCTTGTATAGAACGGAATGCCTATGCCGCCGCACGCGCCTTGGATGCCAACCTTTACTCCTCTTTCACCGATGGTATGCACCGGGTATCTTTCGACAAAGTAGTAGCAGTTATGAAAGAAACCGGAAACGACCTTCCGTCGCTTTACAAGGAAACAAGTGAAGGCGGACTGGCTAAAGATTATAAACCGATGTAGCAGTCAGAGACAAAAGCACGTCCAACTTACTCAAAACAAAATGAAGAATCTCTTCTCTTAATATGTAAGGAGAAGAGATTCTTCATTTTGTTCCGGTTATACCTCAATCAAACAAGATTAACGCCCGGTCTTCAGCTCATCTATCGGCCAGTGCGTATCGTCCTTATTGCCACTTACATCACGTTTCTGCAATAAATTACCGTCTCCGGCATAGAACAACTGATACTCCTCATTACCTCTCTCCACTTCGATAACATACTGGACAGGCTGTACGGGATATTCAAGCATATCAATATCTTCCCGTTTCCACTGCGCATATTCTCCGCCTTCGAAAGCGGTCTGTACCGTAGGCGGCAAACCTTCCCAAAGAATATCCGTCTCCGTCAATTTCCAGGTTGCCTGAACATCATACCACACATCCATTTCCCTGCCGTCCATCCAACAGTCGGCTACGAAATAATTGCCTTTCCGTTCCCATTCAATGTCCATGGCAGCAGGATATTTGTCCTTAAGGGCTTTCGACACGGCATCGGGAACTGTTATATTATCGTTTTTGTCGTCATCATCGCACGCACCGAAAGCCATTGCCGCAATGAACATCATCGCTAATACTTGAATTTTTGTTTTCATCTTCTTGCTAAAAAATTTAAAGTTATACATTCTGCATTTTCACAATCAATCGTCCATGCCTACAAATTTTCCTTTGCTGTTGAACTTCAAGGAATAGTCATTGGCAAGTTCAACTTCCACCCCGCTGCGTCTGCGTTCAATCTTAGTGATGACCTCCTGCGGGAAGTTCGTCTTTACATACTCTTTCACAGATACCGGAATCAGAGCTTCGGGCACAGCAGCTTTCTTGCAATCCACATCAGTCCAGTTTCCGTTGCTGTCAAAATCAATCTCCGTACGGTCGGTCAACAGCACCTCATAACTTTTCGAGCCCAGTATTCCGGTTTCAATCTTGATATGCGAGATTTGCGGATCGGTGAAATACCGGTTGATGAAGTTACGGGCTGTCAAAGGCAACTGCTTGGCATCGCGCGTAATGACATCACCGGCAAATGCCAACTGAACGGCTACAAGAGCCAACACAAGGATAGATAATACTTTCTTCATAATCGTTATTTTTAATGTTACTGATTTGTTTCATATCATTCACACTGCAAATAACGACAGAGAAATAGGAAAGATTTGGGAATAATCAGTGTTAACGGTTATTTTTATTTTCTTTAACAAGTAGAAAGCAATGCATTCCATCCTGCCATTCGTAAGTAAGCCTCAAAAAAGAAATCCGGGCTATGGAACGGGCTATGGCGAGTCCCAGTCCGGTGGAATCTTTCTTTCCGTCAATACTATGGTAGAAACGGCGGAACAACTTCTCACCGTCCAAAGGAGTATCACCTGTATTCTTTATTACCAGCGAATCCGGAGTAGTGAGTATCTGCAACTCTCCCCCATCCGCATTATGAAGCAATGCATTCTTCACCAGATTGGAAACCAGAATCTGTGCCAACGAATGATTACAGCGGATAATAAAAGGCTGTTCCCCCTGCTTACGCAGCAAGCGCACCTGCTTATGTTCGTATATATCCATCAAATCAGGCAAAAGGTTTTCCAGTATCTCGTCCACCGATACATCCTCCGACTCCGTGTACTGCCCGTTCTCTATACGGGAAAGCAGCAGCAAGGACTTATTCAGTTTCACCGCACGTCCCAACGTTGAATAGATTTCATCCAGTTCCTTCATCTGCTGTTCGGTCAGGCTGTCGCTTTCAGCCAGCAGTTCCACTTTACCGCGCACGATGGCAAGCGGTGTCTGCAACTCATGCGATGCGTTTTCTATAAACTGCTTCTGCTCTTCATAAGCCTTGTAACTGCGGTTGCCCATATCCACCGCAGCCTCGCTCAGCTGACGGAACTCACGTATCTTCGTAGGGTTCTCCAATGCCGGAACTTCTTTGCCGGGCTGGATGCCGTGCAGCCAGTCCAGTAACTTATGCAACGGGCGGAATACCCCTTTCAATATCACTTGAATGCCCACCGATGTACAAATCAGCAACAGCAGGAACAATGCCCCTAAATACCAAAGCATTGCCTCCACCATATCGTCCCGTTCCAAAATGGAAATCATCAGAGTAAGCTCGTAAAACTGTCCGTCGGGCATGCGGAATGCCGTACGCATCACGCGTACCGGTTCGTTCTCGTCCTCAAGTTCAATATACACGGTAGAGTCATAAAAAACTTCCTGATAATGATTTCCCTCCTGTTCAGAGATGGGACGGAATTTATAAAAAGACATCAATGAGCCCTCCGTTTCAAGAAGGGAAGAATCGTGGAGTACGTGTTCTATTAATATTTCGGCATAATTTTCCAGCGTATCGTCCGTTTCATCAACAACCTCATCAATAATGGCATAATAAAACAATACCCCCCATACAGCCATCAGGACAAATAGCAATAAGGAGATTTTACGATATGTATAATATACCAGTTTCATAATTCGGACAATTTATAGCCAAAGCCATAAACAGCTTTCAGCTCCACAGAGGCATTGGCCTGCTTCAGCTTCTTGCGCAGGTTCTTCACCTGCGAATATATGAAATCCAACGAATCTGCCTGGTCAATATTATCACCCCACACCGACTCGGCAAGGCTCATTTTATTGATAACCCGGTTGGCGTTCACCACAAAGTAATACAGCAGGTCGAATTCCTTACGGTTCAGTTGCAAAGGAGCACCGCCTACTTCCGCCTGCCGTTTGTCCGGATAGAGCAACAAATTGCCCACGGTGACAGACATATCGCCTTGTGCCTGACGGCGGCGTATTAAAGATTTTATGCGTGCATTCAGTTCTGCCAGATGGAAAGGCTTCGTCAGATAATCATCCGCCCCCAGTTCCAGACCGTCCACTTTATCGTCCAGCGAATCCTTGGCGGAGATGATGAGCACACTGTCCGTACGGCGCAAGTGCTTCAACTCGCGCAACAAATCCAGACCGCTTCCTCCCGGCAGCATAATGTCCAATAGGATACAGTCGTAATCATAGTCGTTTATCTTGTCCAGGGCCGAAAAATAATCGGCAGCCGTTTCTACGACAAATTTCTCTTTCAGGAGCGAAGTGCGGATTGTTTCCCGCAAATCTTGCTCATCTTCTACAATCAGGATTTTCATGTCGGCAAAAAAAACTCACAAATCTGGAATCATTCTGGAATTACCCGTATATCAATTGGAAACGGCATCTTCCCCATACACCTCTTCCAGCAGTTCCTCTTTCGCCATGGAGATTTTGCCATCCGCGGAAACCGTCAGCCGGAGAGGCACATAAAGGTCGGATTGCGGATAGCAGATGCTGGCGGCATAGATAATGCCCTGAGGCGTTGTCTTATCATAGACCAGTCCTTCCAGAATGGCATATTTCAGAAAGCGGGCATCGACCAGTGAGGCGAAACTTTCCTTCGTAAACACCTTGTCCACAATCTGTTTTCCGCCACAAGTGATGCGCAGCGCAATGCTGTTGTCGATAAACCTCTCTCCCTGCTCATTCGTCACAACAGGCAGACTCTCGTCCGGGCGGCGGACAACAGACGAGCGGTACTCCCTGCCTTTGTAGGTAATGGTCACTTTCGTATCGGAAACCTGCATACGCTGTGGAGCAGATATCACTGTGCTGTCTTTCATCAAGACCTGTACATCGTCTCCGCCTTTATTCCGCGATGTGCAGGAAATAACCGACAACATCACCACACAAGTCACTATATAAACAAGAGTCTTCATTGATTCTTTTTTTTATTGACAAGGGCAAAGGAACAAAAAGAGCGGGAAAAATACAAATGAAAACCATTAAAAACAGCAAGGGAGCATACCAAAAGAAAAACATCAGGTACATTCCGCCCCCTCTCATTGCCGTCAAGCATATCCGTATATCCTAAGAATCTGCCTTCAATCAAGGTTCGTTCAGGTAACGGACGATTATTCCCACTTGCCTCGGCATAAATGTCCGCACCCTTGCGTGGTATCCCGTAAGCAGCAATTCCGCATACAATTCGCTGTTACGTTTAATCCAGCGCGTCAGCGTACGGATAGCACACCGTGCCGTTGTGTTGGGGCAATACAGGCATGCCAGCTCTCTTTTCGTATACGTTCTGATACGGAAGTCATTTTCATTTTCCATAGTTTTTTTGCAGATTTATCATCAAAGTTTTTTTATTAGAGATACAAAGATACAACATCCGAAAGGCGAAGTCAAGCAATCGGAGAAAAGATATGAACCTTTCCTGAAAAAAGTCCATATCCCTCTCTTTTACTTTCGCTTACCGTTCCAGGCAGACTGAAAGAATGTTATCCCAACGGATTTTCTTCTTCCCCGTTTCCGCCGGTTCCCGGAGCAGAACCGCCTCCCGAAACAGTTTCCGTTTTTTCCCAACTTGCTCTCGTCACGCTGGCACGTGTCAGCATCTCCCTGAAGTACTGTCCCGGCGTAAAAATTATTTTCCGACGATAAACCGTATCCGACTTCACATCCTCTTCCCTGTCCTGACTCTTTGCATTGATGCCCGGTCGGAAACAACCGAAATCACCCAACTGTACGGAAAACCCCTTGTTAATGTTAATGTTCAATGTGTCTATCAAGCCATCCAGAACCATCTTTACCACACCACGCGGAGCCATGCCTATCTTGGTGACTTCATCGCACAAATCGCCAAACTGTATTATACCAAGCGTTTTCAGCTGCGCTACATACTTTTCCGTTTTTGTCTGATCAAAACCGAATACTTTCTTTTTCACTTCGTAATTCAATGCCATAACTTTTTTTAATTTAAACGATTAATAAATTTGTTTTTCGGTTTTGTTTGCTCGTCAGTTTGCAAAACCTGCTTCTCTGTGATCACAATACAAAGATACAACAGGCGCAAAGCGACATGGTGCTTTAACTGTCGTTTCAGTAAGTTACAGTCATGATAAAGAGGATTAACAACAATAGATAAGCTATTGATAAACAAAGACATATATACCTATAAAAAACTTTTCACTTTTTTCCTGCATACACCACATTTCTCCCCATTCCGTATCTCACCAACACTCCGTCTCTGATAAACTGATTCAAATCGTTAACGGCCTGCTTGTAGCTACGTCCCGTCAGACGGGCATACTGGGCACGGTTGATGCAAGGATTCCGCTGCAAATATTCGTCCAGCAATTGAAAGCGGCGCTCCATAGACGAAAGGTTATCCGAGGAAAGCGGCACGGCGGGTTGCGGCCTGCGCTCAAGCCTCATCTTACCGCTTAAATCTTCGTGAAATTTCTTCCCCAGACGGAAATTCAGTCCGCGCAAGGCAACTGACGCGGCACGTACCTCATCTTTCTCCATCGCACGGCGCCGACAACTCAATGAGGGCGTAAAATAGCCCAGCTCGCCCAATTCTACCGTCCAACCGTTGGCCAGGCAATCGCGCAGTTCGTCCATGAACGCTGCCATCGCACCCTCAAGCACGCTGCGGCTGATACCCGTAAACAAGTGGACACGGTCTATAAACTCTTTTCTATCAATCGTTCCCTTAGCCACAAAACGGGCATAAAGGGGTTGTTGCTCACCGGTGCGGCGAATATCGGGTTTCTCCAGAAGGTCATAATAGGCACTCATACTTTTCAAGATGCTAAGTTTTCACCATTGCTACACTCAGCATCCTTTCTCACGGTGACAAAGAGAGAAAGCCGTTTCTTCAATTAAATTGTTCCGCCACGGGGTAAATTTTGTTCCATCATGGAGAAAGTTCTGTTCCACCGTGGCGGAATGGAATTTACTCCATGGCGGAACAGTTTGGTATTGGGAAGTAAAGATACTGCTATTTTGCCGGATAAGCAATAAAAGCTACAAAAAAAGAGAATAATAGTTTCGCCTACCGTCACAGCGCTTTCCAGAACTTCTGGAAATCCCGGTAGCGTCCGTAACATACCAACCGGTCGCCTGCCTGTATCCGGTCATCATCCGGCAGTTCGTTCACCACATCATGCTCGGTGAAAGAGATGCCCAGGCAATTCTTCAAAGTCTCGGCACGCTTCAGAGCAAGCAGTTTCAACCCGAACTCGCTGTCAAGCTTCAGTTCATTTACATTATAGCCTATAAATTTTTCGGGCACAGTAAAATTCACAACGTAGTAATTGGAATCCACCCGGAACGTTTCGATGTCGGCACCAAACTCAAGCAGATGAACCAGGCCGCGGGCCGCATCCTCCTCAGGAGTAAGGATACGATCCAGGCCGAAAGCCTCCAGCACCGAACGGTGCACCCCGTCGATAGCCCTTGCATAGATGCGTTTCACCTTTTTCTGTTTCAACAGCGCCACCACCCGGATGGAAGCGCCGAAATTCTCGCCGATAGCGACAATAACGACATCGACACTATTCAAAGGAAGCACGGACAAAGCCTGCCCGTCGGTTGCATCAATCACAAAGGCGGTTGCCACCTTGTCCTTCAAACTATCCACACGGCCGGCACTGATGTCCGCACCTATCACCTCATGTCCCAAAGCCGAAAGCTCCTCGGCAAGCACATGACCGTAATTACCCAAACCGATAATAATATATTTCATAATCAATCAATGTTAGCATTTCACACACCTGTTTCCAAATCTCACTTAGTTAATGATAATCTGTCCGCTCGGATACTGGTACTTCGTATGTTTTTTCTGCTTGATGATGCCGAGCATCAGTGTTATAAGCCCCACACGTCCGACAAACATTAAAAGCGCCACCAGCAACTTGCTGTCGCTGCCCAGCAAGGGAGTGGCATTCAGGCTGGAGCCGACCGTACTGATGGCCGAAACACATTCAAAGGTAATAGCAAGCAGGGATAGTCCCGGCTCCAGGATACTGATGATGAAGACAGACACGAACAGTACTCCGAACGACATCACCACCGTAGCATTGGAACGTCGGATAGAGTCGTGCGACAACTCACGCCCGAACACCTCCACCCGCTCCGTGCCGCGCAATACCGCCACAAGATTCAGCACCACAACCGCAAAAGCATTCACTTTGATACCGCCTGCGGTGGACTGCGAACCGCCGCCAATCCACATAAGAATAAGGTAGAGCAATAAAGTCTGTACCCCCAGACCGGCTAAATCCACACTGGAAAAACCCGCCGTACGGGGACAGGCGGCATTGAAAAACGCCTGTGTCCACTTATCGGCAACCGACATCCCCGCAAAAGACGCGTTCCACTCAAAAAAAGCAATACCGGCCGTGCCCACTGCCAAGAGCAGGAAGGTAACAATCAGCACGATACGCGTATTCAGGTTATAAAGATGGTAGAAACGGCGGCCGTCCCACTCCCATGTATGCAAAAATCGCCAGAAACGGCGCATATGATAAAGGATAATGTCCTTGAAGTTCACCAATATGGGGAAACCGATACCGCCAAGAATAATCAGCAGTGAAATGTATATATAGAACGGGTTATGCCCCTTCATCAGCAACGGATTGCCCAAATTGCCCGGCAAGGTGGAAAACCCTGCATTGCAGAATGCCGATATAGAATGAAAAGCCGAAAACGCCAGTTCTTCGTGCACGTCCATCCCCATTGTACCATGAATATCGCTCCAGATGGCAAACGTACCTATTCCCTCTATCACCAATGTAAAGCCAAGGATATACACCAGTGTGGACAACAGCGAATTCAGAGAATTGGAACTGACCATATCGCGCACCACCAACTGATTATACAAAGAGGTATTCCCCATGAAGAACATCGCGAAGAAACTTGTCAGCGTCATCACCCCCAGACCGCCAATCTGAATCAGCAGAATGATGATTACAAAACCCGTTGTCGTGAAAGTGGATGCCACGTCTACCGAAGTCAGTCCCGTCACACACACCGCACTGGTGGAAATAAACAGCGAATCCACCCACGAGATGCCCGCCACCGTAGAACGGGGAAGCATCAGCAGCCCTGTCCCTATGAGTATGATAATGAAGAAACTAACCGCCAGGATAAGCGAAGGGTTTGTCCGTCGCCCCAGCAACCGTACCAACCCATACGACAGATTCAGGAAAGACAGCACCAGCAGCAATACAAGATGATAGGCCTTGCCGTTCAGAAAATCCCAGACTGCCTGCACGGCGCCTTCCACTTCCGGGCGATGAAAGATAACCGGAACCAGCGTCAGATAAAGCAGAAAAGTCAATATCCAGGTCAGCATACTGAAAGTCTGCCTCGTATCTTTATACTCCAACAGGATATGTAAGGATATATCAACCAGAAAAACAATCCACACACCATGGTACAGACGCTGCAATTGGTGAGCCTCTGCTGCCGAAATGGTAAATCCGTGTTCGTATACCAGACCGACAATCAGCAGAATGGACGCCAGGTACGTCAAGGCTGTCATTACTCCCAACGCCACGCGTATATAAGGATGAATCCATTTATTCTGGTACAAAAAGAACTTATGATAGAGCTTCATAAATATATCGGTTAATGAGACATGGCAAACTTAGACAAATCTGCCCTTATAAACAAAAAACAATGGAAAAAAGAAATTGGTTTAAAAATAATAGCTACATTTGGACACAGAATCACTTTTAAATTAGAACCACTATGAGCAACAAAACAAAAAGATTCATCCTTCCGGAAGAAGAAATTCCACATTACTGGTATAATATACAGGCCGATATGGTGAACAAGCCCATGCCGCCGCTCAACCCCGCCACCAAGCAACCGCTGAAAGCGGAAGATTTGTATCCCGTTTTTGCAGAAGAGCTCTGCCGCCAGGAACTCAATCAGACCGATGCCTGGATTGAAATACCCGAACAGGTGCGCGAAATGTACAAATACTACCGAAGCACTCCGCTGGTGCGTGCCTACGGACTGGAAAAAGCGCTGGGTACACCGGCACATATCTATTTCAAAAACGAGAGTGTGAGCCCGATGGGGTCTCACAAACTGAACTCCGCCATACCGCAGGCCTACTATTGCAAGCAGGAGGGTGTGACAAACGTCACCACCGAAACCGGAGCCGGACAATGGGGAGCTTCGCTGGCTTATGCCGCCCGCCTCTTCGGGTTGGAAGCCGCCGTATACCAGGTAAAAATCAGCTATGAGCAAAAGCCTTACCGCCGCAGTATCATGCAGACCTTCGGTGCGCAGGTAACTCCTTCGCCCTCCATGTCCACCCGTGCCGGAAAAGACATTCTAACCGCTCACCCCAACCACCAGGGTTCGCTGGGCACGGCCATTTCCGAGGCCATCGAGCTGGCACGAACCACACCCAACTGTAAGTATACGCTCGGTTCCGTATTGAGCCACGTCACTCTGCACCAGACTGTAATCGGCCTGGAAGCCGAAAAACAAATGCAAATGGCCGGCGAATATCCCGATATGGTCATTGCCTGCTTCGGAGGCGGTTCCAACTTCGGAGGCATCGCATTCCCATTTATGCGCCACACCATCCTCGAAGGCAAAAAAACACGGTTCATTGCCGCCGAACCGGCATCCTGCCCGAAACTGACACGCGGCAAATTCCAATACGACTTCGGCGATGAAGCCGGATATACCCCGCTACTGCCGATGTTTACCCTGGGACATAATTTCGCTCCCGCCAACATCCACGCCGGCGGTCTGCGCTATCACGGTGCCGGCGTCATCGTATCGCAACTGCTGAAAGACGGCTATATGGAAGCGACGGACATCAAACAACTCGAATCGTTCGAAGCCGGCTGCCTTTTCGCACAGGCAGAAGGAATCATCCCTGCACCGGAGTCCTGCCACGCCATTGCAGCCACTGTACGCGAAGCAAATAAATGCAAGGAAACGGGCGAAGAGAAAGTCATCCTGTTCAACCTGTCCGGCCATGGCCTCATTGATATGGCATCGTACGACAAGTACCTTGCCGGCGATTTGCAAAACTATGAACTGACCGACAACGATATCCGGAGAAATCTGGATGAAATAGGCAATCTGGTCTAATAGATATTTGCCATACTGACGAGCGGTTCATAGAGTTTCTCTATGTCCTGCGAATCCATTTCAATCTGCACCTGGTCTCCCGGAATCAGACTTGTTTCCGCAGGGACCAGGTTTTTTCCATCCCTATGCACATTGATGATAACACAGCGTTCGGGCAAGGAAAGCTCGCTTACTGCCTTGCCGTCGAGGTAAGAACCGGTCATGACTTCCACAGACAGCGTATACCGGTTTTCTTCACGGAAATCGGGAGAGTTAATCATATCCTCGTATAAGATTACGTTGAAAGACTTCATCTGGAGCAACTCCGTAAAATAATACGTCAAACCGCCTACCACGACTGAGGGATAAAAGACTTCGAAGTGTCCGGTTATCTCCGTTATCAGCACAATCGCCGTAAGCGGTGTACGCTCAATGGCCACCAAAAATGCCGACATGGATATCAGCATGACATAAGTGATATTTGGGGGTTCGATAATGCCGTACTTTACAGCGACCAGTCCAACAAGCTGCCCCAACAGTCCGCCCGTCACCAAAGTGGGAATAAAGTTACCACCCGGCAAGCCTGAAGACACGGAGCACACCGAAAACCCGAAATGCAACAGCATGACGGCAAGCACCCACATTATTTCCGTACTGCCGTTCTGCGCCTGTTGCAGCAAAAACAGCTCGCCGCCACCGGTCAGGTTTACCTGCATCAACGAGATAATGTAGGCAACCAGTACCAAATAAAACATCTTGATATATACCGGAGACTTGACCTTAGAATATACCCGCTTGAACGAAATCATAAGCACAGAGTATATCTTGCCGGCAATGGAAATGATAACAGCCAACAAAAGGAAATACTTCATCCGGACAAGAAAAGTCAAAACAGGTTCCGACACCTCAATCAGATGATAAGGGTTCACGGGAAAAACCAAACCGGCAACCGCTCCTGCCACTACACCCGCCAACAACGTAGTAATGGCTGTCTTAGGTGCGTCGAAACGTTCGATGGATTCGATAACAATCAATGAAGAGGCCAATGGAGCAGCAAAAGCAGCCGCAAGCCCCGCCCCTGCTCCCGCCGCCAGCAACTGCTTGCGCTCGCCCTGCAGAATATGCGTCCATCGGGACACGAGACTGCCGATATAGGAGCCTATCTGTACAGAAGGCCCCTCACGCCCCAATGACAATCCGGCAGCCACAGAAAGAATTCCACCAGCGAATTTGGAAACCAGCTCCACAAACGGGTGTTGATAGGTTATGCGTCCGTTGATTACCCCGCGTGTCTGCGGAATGCCGCCGCCACTGATAAGAGGCATCCTGCCTACCAGAAAGGACACAAACATCAGAATCCCCCAAAACAGCAAAAACAGGAGTATATGCCAGTACCAGGCAGGGCGGGATGCGAAAAAGTCGCTGCGGATATGTAGCAGGAAATAAAGCAGATAGTGATAACAGACCGCAATAAGCCCTGTCAGCAATCCCACAATCATGCTGACAAAATAAAGCCGCGCATCTACCAACTTCAACTTCCAGATATGCCAGCCGCGAACCGTTTTCCAATTCTTTATTTTCTGAAAAAAACGCATGGAGTATTCTTTGTTATCTGCATTCCCCTACAACAATTTCTCTCCTGTGAAGTTCTGAACCGGCTACCCGATTATATTTATTTTACCCTCTCAGCATTGCTGATAATAAAAAAGAATCTCCTCGTCAAGCCATACACAGAGAGGAGATTCTTCGCTACATTCAAAAGAAAAGAACGGAGCTTTTTTATATTATGACACACTTATTATATTAAACCACAGTTTTTCCGGCAGCTTAAGACTTCTGTGCAGAACGTACCGGGTGTTTATGTTTTCCTTGCGCAACAGCCTGCTTTTTTCTGCGGTCAAATTCTTTTTTCAACTTGGTGGCATTGTTCTGTTCCGTCCGGTAAATCTTCATAATCTGTTTGGGAGAAAGTATTTTTCTGAATTCATCATAATACTTCTCACGCACATCCAGTATCTTACGACTTTGGGCAAAACGTCCTTTTATCTGCTGCTCCACTTCGGCATCCGTCAGCACCGGTTTAGGTTGCGGCTTCATGCCTTTCTGTTCCGTTCCCTGCCCGGAGGAGAGCTGCCTGCGGTTCATCATTCTGCATTCGCGCAATTCCTTCAAATAGTTCTGATAAACCGGTACAAATTGGGCAGCTGCGGCATCATCCAACATCAGTGTGTTCACCATCTGATTGGTCTGGCGTTCCATGAACTGCTCCGGTGTGTGACGTTGCCTTTTATCTTTATTCACCTGGTTTTGAGCAGAGAGACTGAACTGACCGCCTATCATAAGGCACGTCAGAAATACGTAAATGAATTTTGCTTTCATAATTCTTCTTTTTTTTAAGACAATACTATTAATTTAAAAATATATCGCTTTCGGAGAAGCTGACGAGCTCTTCCAGCTCCTCGTCCGACATTTCACGAATCCATTTATCAGCAGGGGCCGCCGCCGTACAATTCCCGGTATCCAGCATCTGCCCTCCTCTATCACCTTCCCTGAAAAGAGACGGCATAAACAGAAAGCCGACCAATGCCGCAGCTATGGCAATACCCGCAGAAACGGTTATCCACAAACGATGCCCCGCCGGCTTGCCACCATACGTATGTTTCCGCACATTACGCTGCATTTCGTCAAAGAAACCTTCGGGCACACGATAGGGAGTCTTTTTTCCTATATCATCAAAATCAAACTCTTTTTTCATAATCTCAATTATTTAGTATGTACTCTTTAATCTTTTCCTTCGCATAATGATAATTCACCTTAAGCGTATCTGCCTTACCGTCGAGAATGCGGGCAATTTCCTCGTAATCAAGTTCGTCATAGTAGCGGAGATTGAATATCAACCGTTGCTTCTCCGGCAATCTCAATATGGCTTCCTGAAACTTGACGGCCAGCTCATTTTCATAATCCACATAGTCGGAAGCCTTCAAACTGGAAATCAGGCTCTCCTGAATGTCTTCGGTCGAAACGGTTTCCCGCCTTTTACGGCTATTCAACAAGCGGAGACTTTCATTCGTTGCAATCCGGTAAATCCATGTGCTCAGTGAACTCTCGCAACGGAATTGCTCCCAATGCCTGTACACCTGAATAAAGACTTCCTGCAATACATCCTCCGCATCTTCGTGCAGCACTACCAAACGCCGTATATAATAATATATCGGTTCCTGAAAACATTCCACCAACAGTTGAAAGCCCTGTTCACGGTTGGATTTATATATTTGTCGAATCTTGTTTTCGTTTATCATCAGTTCATCCGGGTTTTACTGGTTAGAAAGGAGAAATGGGAAGAAGTTAAATGAGACGGAGCGTATTTGTCGTTTATTAACAAAAAAAGTCGGGGCTGCATCTTTACAAGACACAGCCCCGACCCATCTGTTTATAAGTTTACGGCAATTACCAGAATCTGTTTCGCTCAGGATTATACTCAAATCCCACTCTTTTCAGTGTCCGGACAATTACTTCTTTCTCAACGTTCATATCCTCACAAAGTGCATCCAGTGAAGGATAGAAATCACGCAATTTCATATTGACGAAGCTGTACAGCATCATCGGATCTTCAGGCAATTTCATAGTCACAATCTTTGTTTAAATTAAACACTAATACCGGGCGCAAAAATACAATAAAATATCATACGAAAGAGTATTATCCCTTGAAATCTGCAAGTTATCCATGCAAACGATTGAAACGACACGTCAATTAAAACGTTGCGGTCCTCTCTGGCTAACGATTACATAGATAATGACCGGCGCTCCGATAATCGGTGTAACTGCATTCAAAGGTATAATACCTGCCTCACCGGGCAGAACGCAAATCAGGTTGCAAAGCAATGCCACTGCTCCACCGCTCAAAATAGTCACAGGCAACAAGGAGTTATGATTGGCTGTCCGCAATACCATACGGGCTATATGAGGAACGGCAAGTCCGATAAATGCAACCGGCCCGCAAAAAGCGGTGGTTATGGCAGTCAGCAAACCGGTGATGACCAAAAGCCAGTTGCGCACATATCGTATATTGATTCCCAAATTCTCCGCATAACGCTCTCCCAGCAATAATGCGTTCAGAGGTTTTATCAGTAATAAAGAGCCGAATAATCCGGCAACGGTCACCAATGCGAAAGCAGGCATTTGCTGGAGAGAGACACCGCCAAAATTACCCAATCCCCATACCATATAAGATTGCACTCCCTCTGCCGTAGCAAAGAAATTCAGCAGGGCAATGGCGGACGAAGCAATATAACCTATCATGATACCCGTTATCAGCAACATGACATTGCTTTTTAACAACGTAGAAAAGAATAGGATAAGTCCCATTATCAGCATAGCGCCTACAAATGCCCCAGCCAATACGGAGAAGAAACCGGACAAACTGAATGTTCCGGCAGATATACTTCCACCAAAAAACAGCATCACGAACGCCACTCCCAAGCTCGCCCCGGAGTTAATGCCCAGAATAGACGGGCCTGCCAGCGGATTCTTAAAAGCGGTCTGCAACATCAGTCCGCAGACTGCCAGTGCACCTCCGCAAAGCAATGCTGTCAAGGCTTGAGGCAGGCGGGACTCCCATACAATAAAACTCCAGCTTGCCTTCTCGCCTTCATGCCCCATGAGTATGCTGAAAACATCGGATGCGGGAATCGGAACCGACCCTATCAGCAGATTAGCCATAAACAGTAATACAATTACCATTCCTAATCCGATGCCATATTTCCATCCTTTATTCATTCAATTTGCAAAAATAGCGCAAACCGCCTAAATCTCCTATTTCGGGATGTAAAATCTGTATCAAATCCGCCAACAAATAGTCCGGACGGAAAGGAGTTTCTTCATAAAAAGGAACTTTTGCCGTGTTACATCCGTAAATATTCCGTGTTTTAAATGCTTTGAAGCCAGTATAACCTATATAATCGGCTTTCAAATCAGAATAGGTCATATCACGGTCTCGATTGTACTTAATAGTCCATACATCTGCATCACCAGCCTTGTCAAAAACTGTTTCAAAAGCCAAAGGAATGGAACCGCTGTGTTTATCTTCCGCAAAAGCATAACGCCCGCAGGCATCATTAAACAAACGTCCGATTGTACTGCAACCACCCGGTACATACCAGGCAGAACCGCTTTTCAGTTCACTGACAATAGACAAAGACGAAGACGAAAGTGAAGCACGTTTTCTAAGCTGGTTATAACAACTATCTACCTCGGCAAAAAGGCTGTCGGCTTTTGAGACAACACCAAAAAGCAACCCGTAGAAACGCATCCATTCGGCACGCCCCAAAGCGGAAGTCTCCATATAGTCGGCACACTCGATAATAGGAATATTCAGTTTTTCAACGCGTCCGTAACCACCGCTGTTCTCAAACGGAGAAAGCAAAATAGCATCGGGATGCAGGTCGATAATCTTTTCCATATCAGGATTCATGCCGTCACCACAGTCGGTAACTGTTCCGTTACGGTATCCGTCCTGTATAACCGGGAGTTTAATGTACTTCAAGTCACACACACCGCCTATACAGCCTGCAGCTCCCAACTTATCCATGAGACTGCAATGAACCGAGGAATAAATGACCGATTTGCGAAGCGGAGTACGCACAATTGTCCCCTCGGGCAGATGCGCCGGTAAAGGTTGGGATGCCGGAACCAAGATATAGGTGTGCAATGTTTTCAGGGTATCCCAAGGGTTACGTAAAGTGGCAATAGTGTAGTCGGGATAATTTACTAACGTGAGGTTATCGGCATAACGCAGAGGGATAGTATCACCGGATATAAAAACAGAGACAGTCTTGTCCTTCCCACTACAAGCGGAAAGGAACAAGACCAGTGTCAGCATAAGAAACAATAATGTAACTTTTCTCATTTTTAATTAAAGAATACAGCAGAATTGGGATTCTGACCACCACAATCGAACTTTTCTATGAAAGTTCCATCTTTCTTGAAACGGTAAATGTTGCCATTACCTGCAGCAAAATAGGTTGTACCAATATAAATATCACCATTATCATCATTCACCTGTAACATAGACGTACTTGTTGTTGCCAGTTCTTTAGGAGCATCATCTTTCAAGAAAGAAGACTGGTTCAATGTTTTGGTTTTAATATTATAAGTACTGAAATGATTGGTTGTAACAGCAGGATTTACATTCCAGTTTGTCAATGAATTAATCAGATACACTACATCATCATCTGCAGCCATATAAGTAGCGTGACCAATGTTAGTCACCTCGTTACTATTGGCCGGATCTATTATTTGTAAAACATAACCCTCCTCTACAAAAGAATAGTCCCATGCTATGAGAAATATCTTATCATCTTCTTCCATCAAAACATTAGGATTTGTTGCCACAGCTAACTTTTCTTTTAAAGTAAATGTAGCCAAATCTACAACAAATACATCATTCAGATAAACCCACTTCCCGTCAACCTGCTTATAAGAATTAGCCACATAAAGCATGTTATTACTAATTGCTACACCTTCCAGATTATAGCCATTCTCAATAGCTAACTTCTTTTCCACGTTTAACGTATTGGCATTAATCTTTGCCACGACACCACCATAGAAAGAAGCATAAATATAACCGTCTTCGGCTGCTATTGCACGGATACCAGCCGCCAAATCCGGATCATCCACAAATGACGCACGAGTCTGTTCCACACCGGCTGCATTCAGTTTTACCAGATAGTTGGAGCCATATACTGCTACATACATACATTCATTGTATTCAATCATCGTCTGACCAAGGTCTCCCAACTTAGCCTTATTTTGTTTCTGAAAAATATCACCGATAAAATCAGCACCTCCATTAGGAGCATAAAAAGCAATATTTGCGTTGTTAGCACCTTGCGTACCTGCATTCAGGAAAAAGGCACGCACTTGCGGCAAAGCAACTGTTGAGCCTGAATCATCTAACAAATCGTCATCATCACTACAAGACGCAAATGAAACACTTAACGCGAGCATACAAAGCATGCTGACTAATAAACTTCTTACTTTCATAATTCTTACTTATTTAATTGGTTAAAATTCAATTGTTCCCGTCAGTCGCCAAGAGCGTCCCGGCATAGGATAATATTTTATCACATCATACTGTGTATCTGTCAGATTAATGATTTCGGCCTGCAAACGCAATTTACAATGCCGAAAAGAGAAGTTTCTGGAAAGACTGACCGTATGCTCCATGTATCCGTCAATTCTATTCTCAGGTATATTCTGTGACATACTATACCGCTCGCTTACCCCTACAATGGAATACCCCACATTAACCCACGGCATTTCCAAAACTGCAGATACATTCCCGCTATGCTTAGGGGTGTAAGGCAGCTGATCTTTATAACTTTTGGAAGTGGCATCGGTCAAGTCTATAGCTTTCTGCCAAGTATACCCACCCGACACAACAAGCACCGTATTTTTACCTAATGAAGCTGCCGCCGCCAATGTAGCATCCATTCCCGTAACATGAACTTTTCCATAATTAGCCATCTTCCAGGCATAGGTGGTAGGGAATGCAACGATCTTATCAGTCACATCATTATAATAACCGTCAACAGTGACTGATAGATAATTTAAAAAAGAAGAAAAGGACCTGCTCCATGTTATGCCCATATTATACTCATTAGCCTTTTCCGGACGCAGACTTCTGTTGCCCAACCGATAATAATACAGGTCATTGAATGTAGGCATACGGAAAGTACTTTTATACATTAACCGCAAAAAGAGCAATTGTTCTTGCCAGGGCTGTAAACTAACCGTAAAAGAAGGAGCCAGACGTTGAAAGTCAGCAGGTGCATCACCTATTTTCACATGTTCGGTTACATTGGTATAGACCAACGAACCGGTAGCTGTTATCCTACCCTGCCGATAACGAGCGTTAAAAGCTGTCAAAGAAGTATATCTTATAGGAAAAGGACAGTCCGGTAAATTACTGCGCAATTTATTGATAATTCCGTCTTGCGCCAAAGATAAAGACAAAACATTCCATGGATGATATAATGCAGTTGCCGACAAATAATATTCATCCTGCCGATGCACAGCCCGGTACAACCCGTCTGCATACTCATTGCCCTTATCTTCGTATTTATTCCATCCATGATTATATTTGGCTTGTGCCTGTAAAGACCATTTCTGTGAAAAATCCTTCTTGTAACGAGTTTGTATAAAAACATTCTCATCCCAAAGAGTTTCATCTGAAATAGGATTATAAAGTGTCACCGAACCGGGCAACCCCCGTTTTGAATAAAAGTAATAGGCCTTCAATTCCAAATTACTACTATCTTTGAAAGTATGAAATAAGGTAGGCTCTATCTGATAAGTATAGATTGCCGAATTATTACGCTTTTCTTCCGTCACATATTTTCCGTTCACTAACGTGAATGGATAATTACCATCAGCCCGCATATAATTTCCATTCAACGAAAAGGAAGTACGGCTACCTGCTTTCTGCCACCACCGGATTGAAGGACTGACGTAGCCAAAAGAACCGCCTCTCATCTGCACTCGAAATGCGGAATTACGTTCATTTTCAAAATGCGGTTTTTCCGTTTCAATACTCAACACCCCTGCCGATGCATACATACGTGCCGATTGCAACAAGTCTTCCGGTTGCCCGATATTCAGGGAAAGCACAGAGACATTATCCAACGAAAAACGACCAATATCTATTTGTCCCGCCTGGCAGTTGCTCACAACAACCCCATCATAACTGACAGCCGTATGTGCAGCTCCCATATTACGGACGGAAACGGTTTTCAACCCACCTATTCCTCCATAGTCCTTTACATTAGCACCGGCAAAACGCCGTACGGCATCTGCCATATTCTGTATGCCCAATTGGCTAATATCCTGTTGCGACAAAGTTTGGATGGGAACTGATGAAGTTACTTTATTAGGTAATCTACGGGCTGTCACTGTCACCTTCTCTATTTGGTGCACTTTTCCTGTAATTGTATCCCTGACCACTTCTTGTGCAGAAAGGGAAACTGCACACAAAAAACCGATAGCACAGACTATCCGTACTTTAGTTCTTCTCGCCATACAAAGTAAGCAAAGATTATCTTAAAACCACTTACACACTGTCCGCTTTCCTCGAACGGACAATTTTTTGACTTCGTTTTGCAGGTCTTCTGACTTATTCCTGATGTATCACCTTCCCATTCTTCAAGAACAGTGGCATAAGTATTAATACATCTTTTACGGAACTTACAGCAGCGGGACTGTTCGGGACTTTCACCCGATTCCCTTTTCATCCGCTTCTCCGGATAGAGAACGCGAAACAAAACGCCGGCAAAGATAGGAATATATATAATAAGTCTATAAATCTTACAACAGTTTCTTCAAAAAAACATTCATTATTTTATAAGAAGCATAACTTAACCCCTTTCTGCGAGAAGGTAACCGATGAAAAGAAAAACGGGCACATATACAAGAGCATAATGCTCCCATAAAGAACAGAAATCCGGCAGAACTTCTGATATCTCCCATCCCGACCAAAGGTGACACGATACCTCCAAATGCAAAACCTATTGCCCCTAAAAGAGCCGAAGCTACTCCGGCATTCCTACGTTCACAGTCCATAGCCAAAGTGTTGGAAGCAGTAAAAGCCATTCCTACCATTGAAAGCAAACAAAAGACCAACACTTCATAAACCCAGAAATTGCAATTCAGAAAGAATGCAACGGAAAGTAGTACGGAAATAAACAACATCCCATGATTTCCTATATGTAAGGCATGTTCCATGGTAGAACAACGCACAGACAATGCTGAAGATATTACCATTGCAACCGCATTAACCCCGAAGCAAACACTGAACAGCATGGGTGAAAGACCATAATGTTGTTGCATAATAAAAGGAGCGGAAGCAATATTGGTGAACAGAACACCCATTGTAAAACCGTATTGTAAAATGTAACGCACATATTGGCGGTTACGTAATACGGCACCGAAACGGTGATACATATCTACACATCTTATATTTTGCCTTTGTCCAATTGGCAGAGACTCCTTAAAACGTACACTTCCGATAACCAGAAGAACGCCCAATGCAAACAAAAACCAGAAAATGCCATGCCAACCTCCAAAGTCAGCCAATGCCCCACCGCCTATCGGAGCAACTACCGTAGCTATTCCATTGACAGCGCCAATAGTAGCCAACATGCCAGCAAGCTCATGAGCAGAATATTTATCGGCAGCAATAGAACGAGATATCACAACTCCTCCCGCTCCGGCAACTCCCTGCACAAAACGCCACAACACAAACTGTGATATGTCTCGGGAGAAGATACAGCCTACAGTAGAAATCAGAAACAGGACCATAGCTGCCAACAAGGGAGAACGGCGACCGTACTTATCACTTAACGGACCAAAAACCAATTGTCCTATCGCCAGCCCCACCATACTCGTAGTAAGCCCCAACTGTACTTTTGAAGATGTAGTCTGGAAGAAATCCGACATTGCCGGTAAAGTAGGAAGATACATGTCCATAACAAATGGACCAAAAGCGCTCAACATCCCCAGAAACACCAATATGAAACCTTTTGAATTTTGTTTACCTGTCATTATCTTTCCCTCTTTTAAAATCGGCGGCAAAATTATCCCATATTTTCCAAACAGCCTATGGCTTATCTTGTACAAAACATTTCATTTTCGGAACAATATACAGTATTATCATTGAATATATCTATATTTGTTGCGTAAAACAGAACTTTATTCACATGTACGAACAAATATCTCCAGACACTTCCCATATCAGATATGAAGAAACCGACTTGTCGTATCTGAAACTACGTCCATACCGTTTTAAATGTGGCATATACTTAATCTGCATACAGGGTAAAAGCATTATTTCGACAGGAGTGCAACAATATGCTTTTGATGAACAAACCGAATTAATTTTCCTTACAGGCAGCCTCATCCAGATAATACAGGCCTCTGCCGATTTTAAAGTACGGATACTTCTATTTCCCAAAGACGTTTTCCTAAAAGCAATACTACCGATTGATACCCCCTACTTCAATTACGTACATGAACACCCGCATTATCATCACACGGCAGATGAAAGGAGTCAGAATACGTGGCGGGAAATTGTATTATGGATGGACGTTGCCCAAATGCTTTTCAAGAACAACAACACACTCCTGTTCAGAAAACAACAAGAACTTAATTTCCTTCAAAGCATATTAATGTGGCTTTTCAATACTATTCCGGAAAAACTGGCTGCCAATAAGCAATATAGCAGAAAACAGATGCTCTGCCACCAGTTCATGCAACTGATACGCGAACACAGTACTTGCGAACATCAAGTTCCGTTTTATACGGAACAGCTCTGCATAACTCCTCGTTATCTATACGAAATCACCACTCAATACATGAATGGAAAAACGCCTAAGCAACTGATAGATGAGCAACTGATAGCGGAAGCCAAAGTTCTTTTAAACGAACCATGCTTATCTGTTACCGAAATTGCCGAACTGCTGAACTTTGCCGACCAATCTTATCTGAGCCGTTTTTTCAAAAAGAACACCGGCATGTCTCCTAAAGAATTCAGGTTACAAAAGCTATTATAACCAGTTTCGTCAAAATAATTTAAAATCGGTTGTTTTAACCGCCATTTTATTAACTTTGTTAGCATAACCAAAACCAAGCTGCCATGAAATACAAATTATTAGTTCTTGACGTAGACGGGACACTTCTCAACGATGCCAAGGAAATCAGTAAACGGACTCTTGCTTCCTTACTTAAAGTGCAGCAAATGGGCATACGTGTCGCATTGGCTTCCGGAAGACCTACATACGGCCTTATGCCATTAGCCAAAACTCTTGAATTAGGCAACTATGGGGGCTTCATTATCTCCTATAACGGTGGTCAGATAATCAATGCGCAAAATGGGGAAATTCTGTTTGAACGGCGAATCAATCCGGAAATGCTACCTTATTTGGAGAAAAAAGCACGCAAAAATAATTTTGCCATATTTACTTACCATGATGATACCATACTGACAGATAGTTCCGATAATGAACATGTCCGTGCCGAAGCCAATCTGAATAATCTGAAAATCATTCAGGAAGAAGAATTTTCCACAGCAATAGATTTTGCACCATGCAAATGCATATTAGTCAGTAATGATGAAGAAGCATTGAAAGATTTGGAAGAGCATTGGAAAAAGCGTTTGGACGGAACGCTGGATGTTTTTTGCTCGGAACCTTACTTTCTGGAAGTAGTGCCCTGCGGAATTGATAAAGCAAACACCTTAGGCGTCCTATTGTCATATTTGAACATCGCCCGTGAGGAAGTAATCGCCATTGGAGACGGTGTATGCGATGTCAATATGCTCCAAGTTGCCGGTCTGGGCATAGCCATGGGGCATGCGCAAGACTCCGTAAAAGTTTGTGCCGACTATGTAACAGCTTCCAATGAAGAAGATGGTGTTGCCCAATCTGTAGAAAAATTGATTCTGGCTGAAGTGCATGCTACTGAAATACCTCTTGACCTGCTAAACGAACGGGCACGCCATGCATTAATGGGCAACTTGGGTATCCAATACACCTATGCCTCGGAAGAACGCATAGAAGCAACCATGCCCGTAGACCACCGTACCCGCCAGCCCTTTGGCATTCTACACGGCGGTGCAACTCTTGCGCTTGCCGAAACCGTTGCCGGACTCGGCTCTATGATAACCTGCCAGCCCGATGAAATTGTAGTAGGCATGCAAGTCAGCGGAAACCATATTTCGTCCGCACACGAAGGAGATACCGTACGTGCGGTAGCGACTATCGTGCATAAAGGACGTTCATCTCATGTGTGGAACGTAGATGTATTTACTTCTACCAATAAGTTGGTTTCTTCTGTCAGAGTTGTTAACAGTGTTTTGAAGAAAAGATAAGTTGAGATATGCCAATATGGAGTAGACTCATAAACATCAGATATGCCATAGTAGATGTCGAAGTCGGCTTGAAAAATCATAAAATCCATGATATCGGAGCACTCCGCCATGATGGTGCAACATACCACAAAGCTTCAAAAAAGGAGTTATTTGAATTTCTCAGCGGCACGGATTATATATGCGGACATAACATCATTCACCATGATGCCAAATATCTATTCACAGATAAAACATGCCAATGGATTTTGGTCGACACGCTTTATATATCTCCTTTGCTGTTTCCGGAACGTCCTTACCATAAGCTTTTGAAAGATGACAAACTGATAAGTGATCAGATGAATAATCCGGTAAATGATTGCGAAAAAGCAAAAGCACTGCTATTGGATGAGATAGCACGCTGGCATTCGTTACCGGATGCAAAGCGCCGGTTATTTGCATCTTTATTAAAGGATAGGAAAGAGTTCGAAGGTTTTCTCAGTATGGTAGGTGCTGTATATACCAACAAAGGAATATCCGAACTGATCAGCAACCTCTATGTGAATAAAATATGCCAGCATGCAGAGCTTGACATGCTTATCAAACAATATCCGTGCGAACTGGCATACGCATTAGCCCTGATTGACACAATCGACCATCATTCCATTACTCCGGGATGGGTACTTTACAATTATCCCAGAGTGGAATTTGTTATAAAACTTCTACGACACAACAGATGCAACGAAGGTTGTGTTTACTGCAACACCCAACTGGATGTACTACATAACTTAAAAATATTTTTTGGATACGAACAATTCCGCACCTATGAGGGTGAGGCTCTTCAAGAACAAGCCGTTCAAGCAGCGGTAAAAGGCAAATCGTTACTGGCAATATTCCCTACCGGCGGTGGAAAATCGCTGACTTTTCAGCTACCGGCACTCATGTCCGGTCATTCGGTACATGGTCTTACGGTCGTTATCTCACCATTACAATCACTGATGAAAGACCAGGTAGATAATCTTGCCGACCGGGGAATTACTGATGCTGTAACCATTAATGGCCTATTAGACCCTATTACACGGGCACTATCAATACAAAGAGTACAAAATGGAGAAGCTTCCCTCTTATATATAGCCCCCGAAATGCTTCGTTCAAAAACCATTGAGAAAATTCTGATGGCGCGCCATGTAGTAAGATTTGTGATAGATGAAGCACATTGTTTCTCTTCATGGGGACAGGATTTTAGAGTCGACTACCTTTATATTGGGAAATTCATCAGAAAATATCAACAGAAAAAAGGATGCAAAGAACCAATACCTGTGTCTTGTTTCACTGCCACGGCAAAACAGAAAGTTGTGCAAGACATTCGCGATTATTTCAAACAGACATTAAATTTAAATCTGGAATTGTATGCATCAACAGCCTCAAGAACAAACCTTCGCTATTCTGTCATACACGCTGAAACTGATGATGATAAATATTTAAAATTAAGAAGACTTATAGCTGAGTCCGATAGTCCTACCATTGTTTACGTATCGCGCACTAAACGTACTAAAGAACTTGCTGTAAAACTGACTCGTGACGGTTATAAAGCATTACCTTTCAATGGTAAGATGGAATCAGAAGAAAAGATTGCCAACCAAGATGCATTTATGAATGACCAAGTACGCATCATTGTAGCAACATCAGCCTTCGGTATGGGAGTCGATAAAAAAGATGTCGGACTTGTAGTACATTATGACATATCCGATTCACTGGAAAACTATGTTCAGGAAGCAGGAAGAGCCGGTCGCGATCCTAAACTCAGCGCACGTTGTTATGTACTTTACAGCGACAATGACTTGGACAAGCATTTTATACTGCTGAATCAAACCAAATTAAGCATCAGCGAAATACAACAAGTATGGAAGGCCATAAAGGACCTTACCAGACAACGTATGAGAGTCAATTGTTCTGCATTGGAAATAGCACGGCAGGCAGGTTGGGACGACTCCGTATCCGATATTGAAACCCGTGTTCGGACGGCATTGGCTACTTTGGAACAAAGCGGATACCTGATAAGAGGAAATAACGTACCCCATGTGTATGCTACGGGTATCACTGTAAAAAATATAGATGAAGCAAGAATGCGCATATCGGCATCATTGTTATTTGGCAGTGATGAAATAGAAAAGGCTGTTCGAATCATCAAATCACTGATTTCACAGAAATACATTACCAAAGCTCAAGACTCAGAGGCCGAATCACGAATTGATTATCTGGCAGATATATTAGGAATCAGTAAAAAAGAAATAATATCTGTTGTAGAACGCATGCGTCAAGAAGGCATATTGGCAGATAACAAAGATATATCCGCCTATTTACTGGATACCGGAGACTCGGAACGAAAATCGCAGACTCTCCTCGAACGCTTTGCAAAACTCGAACGATATATTCTTAACCACATTCCTGACGAATCTTTACAAACATCATATAAGCAACTAAATGATAATGCCACAAACAGCGGAATCAATACATCCAAAGAAAAGGATATTCGGACATTGCTCTATTTCCTCTGTGTCAAAGGATACGTCAAAAAAGAAGAAGACGCTTCCCATAATATAACAATCAGTCGCCAGACAGATTTCGATTCAACCATCAAACTGTTTGAAAAACGACTGGAAATAAGCCGTTTCACCATAGAATGGCTATACAAGTTAGTTGCCGATACGGAAAAAGAATGCTCACAAAACAAAACAGTCCAATTTTCCGTGGTAGAACTTCTAAATCAAATAAAGTCAAATCCTCAATCTCTTTTCAGCGAACCCGACAAACTACAGTTGGAAGATGTAGAAGAAGCCCTTCTTTATCTATCAAAAATCGGAGCATTAAAGCTTGAAGGCGGTTTCCTTATTCTTTATAATGCTATGAATATTCAAAGAATAAAGGATAACAAATCAAGATATAAACAAGACGACTACCGGATGCTTAACGAATTCTACAAGCAAAAAATCCAGCAAGTACATATTGTAGGGGAATACGCCAATTTGATGGTAAAGGATTATAATGCAGCATTGCAGTATGTCCAAGACTACTTCCAGATGGACTACAAAAAGTTTGTCGCAAAATATTTTAAAGGAGAAAGAGTAAGTGAAATACAGCGCAACCTGACTCCTCAGAAATACAAGCAATTGTTCGGTCAGCTATCCAAACGCCAAATGGAAATTATTTCCGACAAGGAATCGCGCTGCATTGTTGTTGCAGCAGGTCCCGGCAGTGGAAAAACACGCGTACTGGTCCATAAACTTGCATCACTCCTATTACTTGAAGATGTAAAGCATGAACAGCTCCTAATGCTGACATTTTCAAGAGCGGCTGCCACGGAGTTCAAACAGAGGCTTATGGAGCTGATAGGAAATGCTGCCCATTTTATTGAGATAAAAACATTTCATTCCTATTGTTTTGACCTTTTAGGAAGAATAGGAAACCTTGAGGATGCCAAAGACATCGTCTCGAAAGCTGCCAAAATGATTAATCAAGGGGAAGTGGAACCAACCAAGATCGGTAAGACAGTACTTGTCATAGACGAGGCTCAGGACATGGGAAAAGAAGAATACGACCTTGTGAATGCCTTGATAGCCAATAATGAAGAGATGCGTGTTATAGCAGTGGGCGACGATGACCAAAACATTTATGAATTCCGCGGTTCGAATTCCCGATATATGTACCGACTGACACAAAATCCTGAAAGTAAGTTCATTGAGATGACTGAAAATTATCGCAGTACACATCATTTGGTAAATTTTGCCAATGAATTCGCTAAGAATATAGGCAAAAGAATGAAAAGTACCCCAATCATTTCAATGCGAAAAGAGAACGGATGGGTTGGAGTAACATATCATCAATCAAAGTATATGTATCAGCCACTGGTTGAAGAACTGCTTCATCAACGAGGAAGCGGGACCTCATGTGTGCTTACCCAAACAAACGAAGAAGCAGTCATTTTAACGGCTCTTTTGCGAAAGCATGCCATAAACAGCAAATTGATACAATCTATGGATGGCTTCCTTTTTTGGAATATGGCCGAGATGAGATATTTTTTGAGATATATAGAGAAACGGATAAAAACTCCTTTAATTCCGGAAGAGTTATGGGAAAAAGCGAAGCATGTAACCTACACCATTTATGAAAAAAGTAAAAGCTTGACATATGTAAAGCGTTGCATAGAACTATTTGAACAAACCAATAAAGTAAAATACCATAGTGACTTCAAAGAATTTGTATTTGAGTCATCAGTAGAAGATTTCTGTGACATTTCGGGGACAGATGTTGTAGTATCAACCATCCATAAAGCCAAAGGAAGAGAATTCGATAATGTGTATATGCTCATATCCGATAATTACTCAAAAGACGACCATCTTATGCGTCGATATTATGTAGGAATGACCCGTGCTAAAAATCAACTGTTTATACATACGAATGGCAACTGCTTCAATCATATAAGCGCTGACAGACATTGTATCGACCGAAAAGAATATGCGATGCCCGAAGAAATAGTTCTGCAACTCTCCCACAAAGATGTCTTTCTGAAATTTTTTAAAGGACGCAAACAAGAGATATTAGCATTAAGAAGTGGAGATTCTCTGATTTACAAAGACTCTGTTTTATATACAGCCTCAACCAATAAAGCGGTAGCAAAATTATCACAGAATATGCAAGCCACAATGTGTGAGTGGGAAAAAAAGGGTTATAAAGTGAGAGCTGCGTATGTCCGATTTATTGTAGCATGGAAATCTAAAGATTCCCCAAAAGATGAACCGGAAACAGCCGTCTTATTAGCAGACTTACTACTTTCATTATAACCTAAGATACATAATCCTCAATCCAAACAAATAAGGAAAACCATGCGGATAATAAGAAAAGCGTGCAACTCATTGAGCTGCACGCTTTTGCTTATTGTTTGTTATCTTGTTTCCTTATCGGAATCATTTCACTTCCTCAAATATAATTACCACTGAATACCAATATATTATATATTACTTGGTACAAATATGACTACTTTGCTTCATTTACTCTATATTTCAGCTTTAGCAAGAACAGAAAAGCTAACGCTTAAAAGCTTTAACTTAGTTTAACTATGCCATTTTTGGTGATTTCTATTTTCTCTTGTTTTCAGATACTCTTCAATATTTTCTCTTATTATGTTTTTCTTTTCATAAACCATTGATTTGCAAAATAGTATCTATTTTTACCTTTCGTTTTTTATGAAAATGTGTTGTACCTTTGTGGCAAAGAATAAACAACAATAGGCATGAAGCAAAAACAATATATACTCCATTCTTTGACAATAGAAGTCATTGCGGTGCTACTGGCTTCAATGATTGCGTTTCAAATATGCAATATGCTTTGCATACGAATGAGTCTGCTTCCGTTCGTTATGGCTGTTGGATATGTGATACTGAAACTTCTATATCATCTTTGCATCTCTGTAGCAAGATACATCATAGAAGCCCCTTTATCACATTTGACATTAGCCAATGAAGTGACAGATAAAGGGACATCGACTGTCACATCATTACATACCCAAGATTGTGTAGATGTACAAAAAAGGCGTATGGAATTATTCCATTATGAATACCAACATGAGCAACAACAATACAAGCAACAAAAAGAAAGAGAGGAAGACGAGAAATTAAACGCTATTCTGAAATACACACGAGATACATTCAAGCGTTTTAATTTGGACGAAACAGAGATTTTCCAGATTTGCGAATCTGTCCGTTATTTTGTGACTAATCGCCAAGTGCTTTCTATGACCGAGATTCATATTAAGAAACATAGTTCGCTCACACAAATCTCTTTAAAGAATTTTGCTTGGAACATCGCTTTCCAATATAATATAGGTGGAGATATAACTACATCATTTGTGATGGCAACATTTGCCGAATGGTTTACCAACTCCACGTTTGACACTGTAAGAAAGAATCTGCGGACTACTACTGGTCGACATAAAATTGAAATTGACGAAAATATCCTATCGAAATACGCTATTTAAGCCATTTTTCGCTTCCAGACAATAATTATTATCGGAAGTTGCTTATGTTATCAGACTATTTATATAAATTTGCTCTTGAATTAAAACATTTTACCTCATGGCTAATTTGAACAGACTAAAAGTAGTACTTGCAGAACAACAGAAAACAGGAAAATGGCTTGCAGAACAGATTGGTAAATCCAATTGCACTGTGAGTAAATGGTGTAGTAATTCTGTTCAACCAGACCTCAGAACCCTTAATGATATAGCTAATGTTCTTGATATTGACGTGAAAGATTTGATTGTTAGCAGTAATAAATCCTAAAACAATTTATTATCATGGAAGTAAACAAGAAAGAACTCAAAGAACAAGAGATACGTACTTTGTTCATTACCCCTGCACTCCAACAAAAAGGCTGGGCGGTAAGCGTAAATATGCGTGAAGAGTATTATTTCACGGATGGGCGAGTACTTGTTGTTGGCAACCAACATTCAGTAGCAGAAGGAAAAAAGGCTGATTATCTGTTATACCATAAAGGTAAGCCCATTGCAGTAGTAGAAGCCAAAGACAATAAACACGCTGTTGGTGGTGGTATTCAACAAGCTATGGATTATGCCCAAATCCTTGACTTGAAATTTGCGTATTCCAGTAATGGAGATGCTTTCTTGGAACATGATTTTATCACGGGGAAAGAAACCGAAATCAAGTTAGAAAATTTCCCGACAGAAGAAGAACTATACAATCGTTATCTTGCATCCAAGAACTATACATCGGATGAACTTAACATAATAGAAACACCGTTTTATTATGATGCCCATAGCCATGAACCAAGATATTACCAACGTATAGCGGTTGACCGTACAGTGGAAGCCATTGCAAGAGGACAACAGCGTGTACTTGTCGTAATGGCTACCGGTACTGGTAAGACTTTCACTGCTTTCCAGATTATCCATCGTCTCCATAAAAGCGGAGCAAAGAAAAAGATTCTTTATCTTGCAGACCGAAATATCCTCATTGACCAAACAATGGTGCAAGACTTCAAACCTTTCAAGAAGTTTATGACTAAGATAACTTCTGTTGGAGAAGGTGAAGAAAAAATTGATTCATCATACGAGGTATATATGGCTTTATACCATCAACTGGTTGGAAAAGAGGGCAAGTTAGATCCATTCTTGGAGGTACAGCCAAACTTCTTTGATTTGATTATCGTTGACGAGTGCCATCGTGGTAGCGCAAAAGACGATTCTGCATGGCGCAAAGTATTGGAGTATTTCAGTTCGGCTACCCAAATCGGTATGACTGCTACCCCGAAAGCTGATGAAGGAGCAAACAACTTGGATTATTTCGGAGAGCCGGTATATACCTATTCCCTTCTTCAAGGAATCCAAGATGGTTTCTTGGCTCCATATCGGGTTACTGCCGACTTCATCAACGTTGATTTGCAGGGCTGGACTCCCGATGAAGGTGAAATAGATTTGTTAGGAAAGGAGATTGAGCAGAAACTATATCAAAGACAGAATATAGGTCGTGACCTTGCCATTAAGTTAAGGCGTAAAGTAGTAGCACACAGGATTACCCAAATGTTATACGACATCGGTCGTATGACAAAGACAATCGTGTTCTGTTCGGATATTGAGGAAGCTGCCGAAATGCGAACACTGCTTATCAATATGAATAGCGATTTATGTAAAAAATCTCCTTACTATGTAACACGCATTGTCGGAGAGGACAAAGAGGGGAAGAAGCAGTTAGACAACTTTATCAGTGTTGACGAGCCTTATCCGGTAATTGTTACTACCTCCGAACTTCTATCTACAGGAGTGGACTGCAAAACTTGTGGCTTAATCGTCATTGATAAAGAAATTGGCTCTATGACGGAATTTAAGCAAATCATCGGACGTGGTACACGACTTAGAAAAGACAAAGGCAAGTGGCATCTGGAAATCCTTGACTTCCGCAATGCTACTGCAAAATTCAAAGACTCGTCATTTGACGGCGACCCTGAACCACCCAAAGGCGGTGGAAAAAAGCCGAAGCCATATCCACCTGTTACCTCAGATCCTCCAACAGCTCACGAACCTCGTGAAAAGTATCTTATCAATGGAAAGGATATTCGTATTGCTCATGAGATAGTATCTGTTTTGGGTGAAGATGGCAAAACCATGAGAACGGAAAGCGTTCAATCGTTTGCGAGAAAGCAACTGTTGCGACACTATCAAAGTTTGGATGATTTCGTACAAACGTGGACTGAAGCAGAACGCAAACAGGCTGTTATGGATGAGTTAAAGGAATATGCCATCTTGATAGACGCAGTACGTGAAGCAAATCCGGCATTGAAAGATGCCGACATCTTCGATGTGATATGTCACGTTGCATTTGACCAACCACCATTGACAAGAAAAGAGAGAGCGAACAATGTAAAGAAGCGTAATTACTTTGGAAAGTACGAAGGCAAGGCTCGTGAAGTATTGGAGGCTCTTCTTGACAAATATGCGGAGAATGGTATTCTTGACTTTGAAAAGGCAAACATCTTGGAGATACCACCATTCAACAGCATAGGAAAACCGACCAAAATCATAAAACTATTTGGTGGCAAAGTCGCTTTTGAGCAAGCCATCAGAGAACTGGAATATCAAATATATAAATCAGCTTAAAAATGGCAGTAAACAACATTATAAAGCGAATCCAGAATATCATGCGTCAAGACGCAGGTATCAATGGTGACGCACAGAGAATCGAACAGATGACTTGGATGTTCTTCTTGAAAGTCTATGACACACAGGAAGAGACCTGGGAATACAAAGATGAGAACTACAAGTCTATCATCCCCGAAGATTTGCGTTGGCGCAATTGGGCCGTAGATGAGAAAGACGGTGAAGCATTGACTGGAGAAGCACTGCTCTCTTTCGTCAATGAGAAACTGTTCCCGACATTGAAAAATCTGCCGATAGATGCCAATACGCCACGAGCCAAAAGTATTGTTCAGGAAACATTTGCCGACTTGAACCAGTATATGAAGAATGGAACGCTTCTGCGTCAGGTGGTCAACATCGTAAATGAAATTGAATTTGACGATGCTGACGACCGCCATACATTCGGAGATATTTATGAGGGAATATTGAAAGACCTGCAATCGGCAGGAAATGCAGGTGAGTTCTACACTCCACGTGCATTGACTGATTTTATCGTCATGATGCTTGACCCGAAATTAGGAGAGACCTTTGGGGACTTCACCAGTGGCACAGGAGGTTTCCTTACCTCGGCACTTAAATATATGGGCAGGAATATTGGCTCTGCGGCAGATGGAGAAAAACTGCAAAATGCCGTTGTAGGACAAGAATGGAAACCGTTGCCCTACCTTTTGAGCATCACAAACCTGTTGCTTCATGACATTGAAGCCCCCAACATAACCAACTGTGATTCGCTTGGAACGAATGTTACTGATTTCAAGGAAAGCGACAAGGTGGATGTTATCGGCATGAATCCTCCGTATGGTGGTAGTACGGAAGATAGCGTAAAAAGCAACTTCCCGGTACAATACCGTTCAAGTGAAACAGCGGATTTGTTTATCGCACTTATCATGTACCGTCTGAAAGCAGGTGGTCGGTGCGGTGTGATAATCCCCGACGGTTTCTTGTTCGGTACGGATGGAGCGAAACTTGCGCTAAAAGAGAATTTGCTTCGCAAGTTCAACCTGCATACCATCATCCGTTTGCCGGGTTCTATATTCTCTCCTTATACTTCTATTGCAACCAATATCCTTTTCTTTAATAATGAAGAAGCCGAAGGTTGCGAAGAAGGGTTCAGGACCAAAGAAACATGGTTCTATCGTTTGGATATGCCGGAGGGGTACAAGCACTTCTCAAAGACCAAACCAATGAAGGTGGAACACACCCTGCCAATTCAGGAATGGTGGAAAGATAGAAAAGAAATTATCAGTGACGAAGTGGGAGAAAAGAGCCGTGTGTTCACTGCCCAACAGTTGATTGATTTGGATTGTAACTTCGACCAGTGCAAATTCCCGAAAGAGGAAGAAGAAATACTCCCTCCGGCAGAACTGCTCAAACAGTATTTTGAAAAACGTGCTGCACTCGACCATGAAATAGACAAAACGCTTTCTGAAATTCAAAAGATTCTCGGCATTGACATAAAATCGTGTAACTGATAATTGTGAAGTGATATGAAAGATTTGACCATCTCAAACATAGAAAGACAAAATGTACTTAACAACCGTTTTGCTGTTAATAAAGTACAGGAGCATCTTGACATTGAAGGAATGCTCTTTGAGGGAGAATACCGCTTTACTAAAAAAATGGTTGCCGACTTTTATCAAGTTGATACATCTACAATAGACCGTTATCTGCAATCAAATTCTGATGAATTGAAGCATAACGGATATATTTTATGTAAGGGTAAACAGCTGAAAGAGTTTAAGTTAGAATTTGCTCACCTTATTAATGAGGCGAGCAAAACGACCCAGCTCGGATTGTTCAACTTCCGTTCATTCTTAGATATGGGTATGCTGCTTACAGAGAGTGAGAAAGCAAAAAAAGTCCGTAGCCTTATCTTGGATTTTGTGATTTCTACCATCAATGAAAAGACTGGTGGAGGGACAAAATATATAAACCGTAGGGATGTGCATTATCTTCCTGCTGCAATCACAGAAGAAAACTATCGTAAAAATCTCACTTCTGCCATCAATCAATATGTGGACGGACATCCCACATACAAGTATTCCCAGATTACAGATTTTATTTACAAGTCTGTTTTCAAGGAGAACGCCAAGGAGTACAGAGAAGTGTTGAAACTTGATTCTAAAGACAATGTTCGTCACACGCTGTATTCAGAGGTTCTGTTGGTTATCTCTTCTTTTGAAAATGGTGTAGGTGCTGCTATCAGTGAACGATTTAAAGAAAATGGCGGCAGAAAACTTACTATTGATGAGGTAGAGCGCATTGTGAATGAACTTGCCGAACATCCCATGCAGAAACCCTATCTGAATGATGCCAGGACCAAAATGGCTTCAAGAGATTTCAGTTTCCGGGATGCGTATCATGGCAATATAGCAGATTACCTGCAAGCTGTTACTCCAGAAGAGTTTGAACGATTCATTGGTGACCAGTCTATTGATTTTGACCGTATCTTAGCGGACAATAAGGATGTACTTAAACGCTTAAAGCAGGCAGAAGATGAGTAAGGAGATTATTTACATAGACTACGATGAAGCCTTAAACATCTATGGCAAAATGATTGATGCCAGTGATGGTGGCTTTGAAGGAGTGCGTGACGAAGGCGGTATTCGTGCTACACTGGATTTTGTGCAAAATGATTTATACTATCCCACCTTTGCCGACAAACTAACCTATCTGATGTATAGATTCTGTTCCGGACACTTTTTCAATGATGGAAATAAGCGTATTGCGCTGACTTTGGGTGCGTACTTCTTACACAAAAACAATTACTATTGGCACGCCTGTATCTGTATGCGCACCTTGGAATCTATCATTTATCATGTGGCAGCATCGAATATTGACCAAGACTTGCTGCTACGCATCGTCAATAGCTTTATGACCAGTAAAGATTATGACGAGGAACTGAAATTAGATATTGCCAATGCTATGAGCAAAGGAGAATTAGGAATACAAGGGGAGGATTACGGACAATGAACGGAAAGCAACTTAAAAACAGCATACTCCAGTGGGCGATACAGGGAAAACTTGTACCGCAAGACCCTAATGACGAACCAGCTTCTGTTCTTCTTGAACGTATCAGAGCCGAAAAAGCCCGACTTGTCAAGGAAAAGAAAATCAAAAAGGATAAAAACGAATCTATCATTTACCGTGGTGACGACAATTCCTATTATGAGAAGTTTCTCGCTACCGGTGAGGTGAAGTGCATCGATGAGGAGATACCATTTGATATACCGCAGGGGTGGGAATGGGAACGAGTAGGCAATATTTTTTTCGTTACAAAGTTGGCTGGATTTGAATACACTAAGTTTTTTACCAAAGAAGCACTATCAGCATCTAATCCAATTCCAATAGTACGTGCTCAAAATGTTCGTATGGGATTTTTTGAGGAAAACAAGAATGAAGCTATTTCCGAACTATTGTCAAGTCAGTTAGAAAGAAGTGCTTTGAATAAAAAATGTTTATTAATGACATTTATTGGTGCAGGTATAGGTGACACTTGCATTTTTCCTGCTGAAAGAAAAAACCACTTAGCTCCTAATGTTGCAAAAATAGAACCACTTGATGATAGCATTTCTTTAGATTATGCAGTTTTTGCGCTAATGAGTCCTTGCGGACAAAGAGGAGTAAATGCAATCAAGAAATCCACAGCTCAACCGAGCCTATCAATGGAGACTATTAGAAAATTATTGATACCCATTCCATCTTTAAAGGAACAAAAATGTATCTCGTTAAAGTTATCCGAAGCCTTTCCATTGGTAGAAAAGTATTCAAGAGTACAAGAAGAACAAAACCTATTAAATGCCGAAATCCAATACTTATTAAAAAAATCCATATTGCAGGAAGCTATTCAAGGTAAGTTAGTTCCACAGATAGCAGACGAAGGCACTGCGCAAGAATTGCTTGAACAGATACAACAAGAGAAACAAAATCTTTTCAAAGATGGCAAATTAAAAAAGTCGGCTTTAACTGATTCTGTTATCTTCAAAGGTGACGATAACAAGTATTGGGAGAAGAAAGGTAAAACCGAAAAAGATATTACTGACGAGATACCATTTGAAATACCTGATTCTTGGGCATGGGTAAGATTAAGCATTATCTCTGATATAATAGGAGGTTATGCTTTTCAAAGCAGTTCATTAAAAGAAGAACAAGGTAAACGTGTAATACGCATTTCTGACATCAGTGAACAAGGTTTTGTTAATACGAAGATTGTTAGATACAATGGAACTCCAATATCAGATATATATAGAATCAAAAAATTTGATATTATTATGGCTATGACTGGAGGCACTGTTGGCAAATGTTTGTTTGTTAGAGAATTACCTGAAGATGAACTTTTGTTGAATCAACGTGTTGCCAGAATTCGAAATCTATGGATCAGCGTTGATTATCTTAATTTTGTTATAATAGCTCCACACATCAAAGAGTTTATTAGCAAACAAAAAAACTCAACTAATGATAATATTTCAATGGCAGATATTAGCAACTTTTTAATCCCTCTGCCTCCGATTAAAGAGCAATTACGAATTGTTGAAAAGTTATATAACTTAGCAAGTATTATGAGCAGGTAGGTGAAAAATGTGAGGATATAACAGATTTTATCCCCTTTGATTTGCCTAGTTCATGGATTTGGGTAAGGGGAAAATCAGTATTTATGCCTATGGAGTCAACCAAACCAGCATCGGATTTTGTATATATTGATGTTGATGCGGTAAATAACAAGATAAATATCATTGACAATCCAAAATATCTAAAACAAGAAAATGCCCCAAGTCGAGCAACTAGAAAACTTCATAAAAATGATTTGCTGTTTTCTATGGTTCGCCCATATTTGAAAAATATTGCATTGGTCGATGAAAAGTACAAAGATGCTATTGCAAGTACAGGCTTCTATGTGGTTACACCAGGGCTTGGGTATACCCCCAAGTTTTTGTTTTATATAATGTTGTCAAACTATGTGATTGATGGTCTAAATTTGTTTATGAAGGGCGATAACTCACCCTCCATAAACAATTGTCATATAGAAGATTATCTATATCCTTTACCACCTTTAAAAGAGCAACATCGCATTGTTGCCCAAATAGAAAAGTTATTTGAGCAACTGCGATAGTTCATTTATTCGTTCTGCGATACGTTGCTGTTCTGCTAATGGTGGAATACCAATGGGCAAGTTGTAGAACAACTCTTTATTGAGGTGCGGAATTGCCGCACCTCTTTTTGAATTTCTCAACTCCTCTTTGTAGAACAGAATGAAAGCCAAGATATATGGTTTCCACATAGCCGAAGAGAGCCATAGTTGTTTAAATGTGCTCCCCATATACCCATCTTGTGGAACAGTGAAAACTTCTCCTGAATTTTCACCATCCACAAGAATGATATTGTCTCCGCCATAGACAAATTTTCCTTTCTCTACAATGGTTGCTGATGATTTTCCACGTAGGTATTTTGCATCCATACAAATACCCTTTCCGTTTCTCTTTTCACCGTCTATTAGTTGGCATATATCTTTCAACCGTAATACAGTCCAGCTATTGGGATATTCAAAAGGAAGTTCAATTTCAACGATTTGCCCGTCTATCCTCTCATAATACTTGTTATCGTCACCTTTGAAGATAACAGAATCTGACTGGGCGGATTTTTTTAACTTACCCTCTTTAACAAGACGTTCTTTTTCTTTGCGAATTTCGGCAAGCAATTCTTCAGCAGTACCATCTTCTACTATCTGAGGAACGAGCTTGCCTTGAATTGCTTCTTGAAGAATCGACTTCTTAAGCAAAATATTTATTTCTGCATTTAGTTTCTTTTGTGCAATTTGACTCGCAGAATATCTTTCAAGCAATGGCAAAATTTTTTGGATTTGTTCAATTATTCGGTTTTGCTCATTTATTGGCGGTATTGGTACCAAGTAATTGGCAATTGTCGTTGTTCCTAATTCTATTTGATTGGTACTGCCAGAACATCTGTCTTCTAGCCCTATTTGTATTAATGGAGAGATTAAAAAATAATATATGTATTTTGAGGCAATTGGATAGATTGAACGAACAAGAGTGACATGTGAATCAACCACAAATCTATCAAAGTCAGTAAAGACAAAACTATCTATATAGCCAGTTCGCCCAACAGTTCCTCCGCCTGTTGAATTTATAATAATGTCACCTTCCAGAACAAATTGTTCTTCTTTATATTTTTCAATATAATCTTTAGAAGAGAATAAGCACCTGTCTGTGTATACTTTATCCCATTGATTACATTTTTGTGCAATTATAGGCAATATCTTATATTCTCCATATTTAGGGGACTTACCCCTATGTAGATAACTACAAATATTGCCTAATCTACACCATTCCCAAGAAGAAGGTATCTCAAACGGAATCTCCTCATCGATGCACTTCACCTCACCGGTAGCGAGAAACTTCTCATAATAGGAACTCAGTGAATTTGTGGTTGCTATACATTATTAGTGACAGTGAATTGTTTAACTAATAATGTATCAAACATGAACATTGAAAATTTTGAAATGTATCTTCGTCAAGGGAATATGGCGGAGAACACGATTGCAGCTTACCGCTATGCCGTAAAAGAATATTATTCCCGGCACAAAGAGCTAAACAAGCGTAATTTACTTGTATATAAAACCTATCTCATTGAGAAGTTCAAGCCTAAGACAGTGAATCTCCGTATTCAGGCAATGAACAAGTATCTTGATTGCATGGGAAAATCTCGTTTGAGATTAAAATCCGTCAAAGTGCAGCAGCGCAGTTATTTGGAAAATGTAATCAGTAATGCAGACTACGCTTTTCTAAAAAACAAACTAAAAAAGGAAGAAAATCAAGAATGGTATTTCGTAGTTCGTTTTCTCGCTGCCACAGGTGCACGAGTCAGTGAACTAATCCAAATGAAAGTGGAACACGTGCAGATGGGTTATTTTGACATCTACACCAAAGGTGGCAAGATACGCCGTATCTATATTCCTAAGACTTTACGCAAGGAAGCTACAGAATGGCTTGGTAAAGCCAACCGTATAACTGGCTATCTTTTTCTTAACCGCTTCGGTGAACGTATCACTACCAGAGGGATTGCGCAACAGTTGAAGAACTACGCAACCAAATACGGATTGAATGAGAAAGTGGTTTATCCCCATTCATTCCGTCACCGTTTTGCCAAGAATTTCTTGGAGAAGTTTAACGATATTTCTTTACTTGCTGACCTGATGGGACATGAAAGCATTGAAACCACTCGCATTTATTTGAGGCGTAGCAGTGCCGAACAACAAGAGATTGTTGATAAGGTCATAACATGGTGATGCATTTGGAAGGTTGGTCCGCCCATCCTTCCAAACTCCTCTAAAAGAACTTCATATAGATTATCAATCCTCCCAAAGTCAAACAGAAATACGCATACAATATCCAGAATCCGACAACGGCACATTGGGCTATTTTGCCATTAAGAGAAAACGAAGTGTCAGATTTTACATATTTACGGACTTCTTTCCAGTGATTTGTATGAAGTGTCTTCAATTCTGTTATCTGCTTCTCAAATAAAGACTTTTCTTCTTCAATCAATTTATTGCGATATTCAGCAAGAATAGACTTATCTTCATCGCTAAGTTTGACATTTATAACGGTGTTCTCTGCTTGAATAATTGCACGGTTAATAGTATCAGAGATATTGTCAGATGTTTTCACTGCAGAATTAAGAATCTGTGCTGATTCTTCAAAGTCTGATATAGTACCAACTACCAATGCTTTTACTTGTCTTAATTCTTGGATAACGACTTTGATGTCCTCTATCTGATTCGCCAGATTCATAAGTTCAGTATCAAATTCAACACAATTTTCAATTTTGCTAATGTTATCATCCATATCAATGTTCTTGCTATCCTGTATAGGAAAAGATGATTGGTCATATTTACTTTTACGCATGGTTCTATGTAATTATAAATGAAATACTATCTACCCCTGCTACGTTTAATCGGTTTGCAGAGCCATTTTGCCATTCTTGCGCAACGAACTGCCCAGTTACGTTCATCATCGTCCTTGTCTTTACCCCATCCATCACCAGGACTGCCACCGCCTCCGCTTGATGCTGATATGGAAGTGGCTGCATCCAAATATCCGGCAAAAAGTAAAACTGCGACTTTAAGTACATCGCTCTGTCTGACTTCTTCATCAAGGCTTCCAAACTCTTCGTCAAAAACAGACTTAACCATATCTGGTATATCAACCTCGAATTGTTCTCCATCCACAGACATGGAATAGTGATGAGTTATAGGATTTGACTGCATAACCACCTCTTTATTATTATGTGCCTTTGTTTGTGCTTCTGTTTCTGTTGGTTGAGTGGGAATTTGTTCCTTAGAAATATGTAATCCAGCCCAAGTTGCTTTAATTTTTGATGGCATCAATTTTCGACTTTTACCCAATATCGAAGATTTATAAATGGAGTTTCCTTTTCGTATAGCATAACCTTTAACCACTTCTTCATCGTCTTTTGTCAACTTAATATCGTACCCCTTAGCGTTTAACATCTGGCAATAAGTTTCCCAATCAAATTCTGGCATGGCTTTCAATATGGCGATGCAGTCTTCACTGATTTGCTGAATATTCTCATCACGACGTTGCACGGATTGCACCCAGCCACGTCTCTCATTGATGATGTGGGCAGCATAAACGGCACGTTCACCAATATAATGCGCATCATTTGTTTTGCCCATGTTATCTATGCGGTTAGCCACAATGTGTAAGTGCGGAATGCTACTTTTGCTGTCGGTGTGTAAAGAAACGACATACTGGCTATTTTTGATATTGGTCGGTTTAAGATGACTATCTGGTTTGCCACTTCTTCTGTCAACACTATCAAGCACGGTAATAAACTCATCAGCCAAATTCTGCCAATCTTTCATTGTCCATCCTGCCGATTCTTCTTTGGCTGGAGAAATCTCAAAGCGCAGTGCGTTCAGCGTTATGGGTTTCGGATTATATCTGTCCTTCATACATTGATGCTGGTGTTGCATCATCCGTGACCACATAGCCAAAGGTTCTATATTTTCCGGCAAGTCATTCACTTTAACAAGCCGGGCTTTATCTTTTTCCATAGAATACTCAATGGCTCTTGCTCCATGAGAAATTGCCTTTCCTTGTGCTATCATAATTTCAAATTTGATTTATACTATCTCGTATTTGTCCCCATCGGACGATAAGCCTATTTACTGCTTCTATCCAAGCACGCATATAATTTTCATCTCGGAAGTATCGTTTTTTAATCTCATCAGGTTTACTTTTAAGTACATTCTGAATGCGGATAAGGTCGGCTCGTGCATCCGATAAAGAGTTCAATCCTTGTACTTCCTCGTCTGAAAGTCGTTTGTTTGGATGGTGATTTTGCAATAATTTTCGTCCGTAGTTACTAAGTGTCAGTCCACATTCGGTTGCTTTTTCTACTATTGTTTCATACTCTTTTTGCGTCAAACGAATGTCTATATGACGAGTACGAGCATTCTGTTTGTTATTATCTTGTTGTATATCCATAAGCGTTTATAACTGGAATTTATTGATAAAAGTGTTCTATCCATTGCGAGCCTGCGAGTAATGCAAGAATCCTCCAAGACGACAAATGAGTGAAACTATTTTGTCGGACGGTGGTACTTCTTGCATAGAATACCCATTAAAAAAGGGGTATTGCATACCTTAATGCAAGCATTGTCTTTGTCCAAACCATACTATTTGTCTGTCAACTTTAAGTGTGGCTATTGTCACCAATATCCATTTGGATAATCAATGATTTTACTTTCCCCTTAGTTTGGCATTCCAAGATTCAACTGCTAACCAGAATCCACCAGCTCCAAGTGCAAGCTATCAATCAAAGTCTGTAAGTTTGGATTTCGCTTTATCATCTTTTGAAGTATCATCTCAGGTGTATCTGTCATCAATAGAAAATCAGCAATATCCAATCCGTCCTTGCGCTGTTCGTCTGTGGCGCATTGTTCCAAACTATCACTCAATACAACTTTGGAACATACGGAAGTGAGTAAAGCCATCTTGGTTTGCCAAACCTCTTTTGCACCCAAGTCCGGGCATAGCATAACCGACCTACCTTTCAAAACACTTAACACATTAAAATTGAAGCATCCGTGTATTCCACCGGTAGCCAGCCATATAAACTCCGGCATATAATGGGTAGCTATTAAAGCGGATTTTTCGCTTTCCACAATAGCTATAGGTTTGGTTGGGTTCTCAGATAACAGATGTTCGCCAAACAAACATTGCTTCAAATGGTAGTTTTGGAGATTCAGCTCTGTATGTACCCAACTAACATAACTTCTTGGTTCTTTTGTCCGATGTCCTGTTCCTGCATCGTACAACATTATTTTCCCTGTTCGTACATTACCCTGCCAATCAATTTGCCAATAGACAGTAGAACCGCCCCATTTCTTTGATGTACCAACATGATATAGTTGGAATATCCGAGAAGTCTCATCTTTGCCCAACATCCTAGACAGGTAAATGTACAATGGATTCATACCGTAGTTAGCAAGAGTACGTTCCATTAATTCTTTATCAATAAAAGAAATGGGAGGTGGCAAGTATGGTTTGGATTTGCGAATTTCAACAAAACTATTCTTATTGCTGTCCGCCAGCATTGGATTATCATGGAAATAATCTGATGGAGTATAATGGTATTGACAAGATTGCTCATGGTCACATCTGCCCACATAATCAGGAAATATAATCTCTTCTTGATTGTCTATATACCTGACAAAGCATTGCTTCTTTCCACACTTCGGACATGATAGCTTTGTACCTCGTTTATATTTTTGAAGAGAAAATCTATATTCAGTCATATTTCATCGTTTTGTTATTGCAGCCCGTGCAGTTTGCACTTATTGCAGTTTTGCAGAAAACTTATATGGGACAATGTGCAAACTGCAACAACTGCAAAGTGCAGAAAGTATCGTTTATTGCAGTTTCTCATATTCACCTCGCCTTATCTTCTTGATAATTTTATTTGTAGCAAGATTAACCAAAGAATACATCACCGACCTTTCCGATAACCCTACTTCTTTCCCAGCTTGAAGAGCATCGGAAGTAGTAAAAGTTGCGGAAAGGCAATCAAGTAATTCTCTCTTTTGTGGTTCAACGCTCTCTCTCAACATATATTTCTGGATGTTGATATAACAGTTCTCAAAGTATTCACTCAATGCAATTGCTGATTTGGTTGAGTCTATATCTACAAAATCCCTGTGGACTTCATCGCAAGCCCATCGAAGAATTTGCAAGACTAAAGCCAAACGAGCAGTAATCATGGGAGCCTTAATCACTCTGCTATCCACGAGTCCATCATCTTGGATTTGATTGACAGTCCGAATCGCCTCGTTACGCCAGTTTGTAAAAAAAACTTTGGCTTCCGAAGAAAAGTCCAATATCTTTTGTGCTAACCCATTGTCTTCTGTCTCTGTAAAAGGTAAGCCAATTACCTTGTTAATGATAGATTCCCACATAGCAGAATATTTATCAAAAGATGCGGAGGATGAATCTTCATCTAATTGCCAATCAGAAATTTCTTGGGAAGATGGATATACAAATATTATTCTATCTATCAACCCATTGTCTTTATAACCTTTCTCTATTAGTTCATGCATACGAGTTGTTTGCATCGTACCGACTATATTTATAAAGGGGTGTTCTATATGAATCGGTATAGGCATACTACACCTTGAAATATCCAGCGGTTTTCCGCTGAAGGCGGTCAATAGTTGCTCAATAAGTTGTCCTTTACTATATTGATTCACGGCATTAAACATTCCCATGATTTCATCTACATATACCACAATACCTCGTTGATTATCATCAAGCGCACGCATTAAAGCCTCCGGAGTAAAATCGGATATGATAGTTCTTCGTAAAACAGGTTTGTCTGGTAATGGAGAGGAGTTGTCTTTTTTAACCTTGCTATTTTCAACCAAGCTATTATAATGCTCCATATCCAATTTGAATTGTTTGATGATTTTAGCATCATGCTTTCGGATGGGACGGAATGCGAAATCCAAAGGTGGAGTTTTGCCCATTCCGGGACGACCTACCAATATCATATAAAGGGCAGAATTACTAATCCATCCACCACGAATACGGATATTGACAGCATTACCGATAGCAGTTGACACTGCCACCAAAATAGAAGCCATCATGTACTCAATGGAATAATTTTCTTGCCGTGCTAAAGCCAATATCATATCCTGAATTTTGGCAGGAAAAGCATCCAAAGGAATCTTGTTTTCAAAGACCCCTTCAAATTCCATTCTGAGTGCATTACACAAATTGGTTGAATCCATTAGAATCTTGTATTTCTTTTTGACTTTATAAATTGAGCTGCTTCATTTTCCAAATCTTTCTCAGATTTTATTTTGCCGGCATGGAGCCACTCGTCAATTTCTGATTTTAGGAACATGATACGTTTTCCTCTTTTGTGGAATGGGATTAGATGGCAACTCGTCCAGCCATACACTGTTTGTTCTGCTGGGTGACTGGGCATATACTCGCATAGTTCTTTGAGGTTCATCCATTGTTCGGTTGGCACACTTTGATTCTGATTGTTTAACCCGTCTATCTTGGAATCCAGTTCATTCAATTTATCCATCATCCATGACATTGCTTTTGGTAAATCTTCAAATGTAATGTTCTTCTCATTCATACAGCTACTTGTTACTTATTTGATTTTCCAGCAAAGTAACAGCTATTTCGCATACTGATTTTATGGTGGAAAGTATCACATAAAAAAGCAGTAATGAAACATAATCATCATAAGGATTATATGCTGATTATCAATGAAAGTAATGGAGAATGTCAGTAGTGGATTTTTATAGTAGTGTACCCTGTCATAAGGGATTCATAAAGCAGACATAAGAAATGACCGTAAATAAAAAAAGAGCCACCCACATAAAAAATACGCAAATAGCTATGTATATTGACTATAAAAACTTATAATACTCAATTGCATTTGATTATTTAATGTTGTTCTTCCTCCTTATAAATTTCTGAAAATGCTTTGATTATTGGATACATAAACGAAGAACGATTATTCGTTTCAACCTTTGTTAGAGTTGGGAATAAACAATTCTTTGATTTTTCAATAACAGCCTCTTTACTAATCAAATACTGAGCAGAATTTTTTTGTGTTATCAGATCAAAAGAGAGTAATTCTGAATGAATATGTTTGGTTCTATGTCTATAATCTAAATTCAGCAAATTGAGGTTATTATAATAGATCATTTCTCCTACATAAAAAATTGCTACAATATTTGCTCCTGTCCTTATCTCTGATGCAATTTCATTAATCTTTCTATATGTAGTTGTTTTGATAGATGCATCATACATGAGCATAGATAAAACCCCATCTTTGCTTAGAATCAAGAATGTTGGCATAATCTTTTTTTGCTTAGCAAAAGATATAATATGCATTTTTTTAAATGCTTCAAAAGACTCTTGAATAAAATCTCCATTATTCTCTATGTGAAGCAATTGACAAAAATCAATATACTTAATTCCTATTTTAAATGGGGTGATAAATTCAAACCGTTCACCTTTCTCAAAAATGTTGTTTTCTCGATAATAAACATAGTCATCAATAAACCACGCTTCTTTGGGAATACGATGAAACAATAATTTTTCAATTTTATTTTGAACAGTTTTACGCATTGAAGACACTTCATTCCCAATTTCTTTATCCAACTCTAATAGTAAAGATTGAAGTGATTCTATGCCATAATTTATGCTATTAAATAAATTTGTATCTGAATCTATTTCCTTATATATAAACTCAACTGAAAAAAATACTTCAATAGCAGGGATATTAGAAATAATGGTCTTAATAGATTCAATTAATGACACATAATCAACTTCATCTTCAATGGTATAAGATTCGGAATGAAATACACCTGCGGTATATGGCAAATATATAGTTAAAATGAATCGCTTTTCTAAAGCAAAAGGTTTTTCTTTAAGTACCTCGTTGCGTTTCTTTAATAACCAAGAACATTGATCGTTTTTTAGATATTTATCGCGAAGATTCTCATATAAAGGCAAATAGTCTGTGTGTGCTAAAGATTTTTGCAAGACAAAAGTAACATTACGGTATTCTGACAGAAAATTATCAATACAAGCAATGTTATCATATAGATCTTGCCCTTTGCCAAATCTTTCTAAACTAGCAAGAGCTGCGTATAGTTTCTGATATGCAGATAATAACAAATCTTCTTTCATAAATTAAATTTATTTTTATGAGGAATATTATAGAACTATAGAGCTTATATTTATAGAGATAAATCCAATTTAATAGTTTCGGTAGCTTTCTCTTTTTTCTCGTCTACAACTTTTGCGTACACCTGTGTTGTTCGCACATTTGTATGTCCCAACATTTTGCTGACCGTATAAATATCAGTTCCTCCAGCCAGTTGCAGGGTTGCGTAGCTGTGACGAAAGCAATGGAAGGTAATGTGCTTGGTGATTCCGGCAGCTTCAACCCACTTTTTGACAGGACGGTTTATCCAAGAAGGGTCAGGAAGTCCTGCAAAAACCAGAAGTTCACCCTCTTCTTGCTCTCCACAGAGATTGTATGCTTGCTCTGATATAGGCATATATTCAACTCCTTTTGTCTTTTGTTGAGTAAAATTCAACCTATAGCCTCCATTGAACATTTCCACTTCTGACCACTTCAACTTTTGGATGTCGCAATGCCGGATTCCTGTTAAAGCAGAGAACAAGGCAGCACGTTTTAATAATGGGTCGCAAGGTGTTTGAGCCAGTCGGTTCAATTCTTCTACGGTCAGGTATTCTCTTCGGCTCTCTCTTTCCTGAATACCTTTGACTTTCGCAGAAATGTCAATAGTCAAATAGCCGTCTATAAAAGCTTGTTTCAGCCCGGCTTTGAAAATGGAGAAATAAGTAGAAGCGGTATTTTGAGAAATCGTTCCACGTTTAGTGCCTCCTTGCGGAGCATTCATTATGAATTGACGGAACGCTTCAACCATCTTTAAGTCTATTTGCGAAAAGAGAATGGTATCGCCTTTTGCGAATATCTTCAATAATTCATGCACTCTTCTCCAGTTGACAATGATAGAATCAGAACTGTGGGCATGTCTTGTCCGCTGCACATGGTCGAAGTACTCAATGAAATTACTTCGAGAGCGTTCCAACTGCTCTGCCTGTTCTGCATCGGTATCGGCATATAAAGCTGCATTGTCGTATTCCTTTTGTCTTAGGCTTCTGACCTTGTCGGCATAGATACATGATTCTTGGTCTAATTGGGACTTACATTGAATGACACCATTCAAATCACGTTTCGGCTTATAAGTGGTTTTACCATCGGCATTAGTCCGTGCATTACGTGACTTATCCCAAATAGGAGTGGTAATGGTACGATTGAGATATTCACGCACTCTTTGCGGAGTATCTTTACCGGATTGGAATACAGGATAAGATTCCACATAAAGATACCATTCATCACGATATTCAGACTTGCGGAGCTTTACCGACACTCTTGTATTGACTAATGCTTTTTTCATCGCTTCACACCTTTATATAAGTTATCGATTTCTTTCTTGGGGACATACACAAAATTTCCTATCTGCCGAGTTGGGATAGAGTATTTGCGTATATGGAGATAAACGGTACTTTCATTCACAAGAAATTTTTCTGTGATTTCTCCAATGGTATAACAGTCTTTTGGCTCCAGACTATACAGTTTGGCAATAGGCTTTGGCTTTGTAAGAGCTTTCTTTCGGAGAGGATAGAGTTTCATCAGTTCTGCCTTACTTACTCGGATTTGATTCGTCCCAAGATTTATATGGCTAATGGTCTCTTTACGAATCAAACGATATAATGTATCACGACTAATTCCAAATAACGCATAGGCTTCCGAGACTTTGATATAGTCTTGGTCTTTAGGAATGCTTTTCACTACTTCATCTAACTTTAAGTTCCTTGTTTCTTCGTCTTTCCTGCGTTTCCAAGCAATTTTAGAACACCGAGGAGAACAATACCAAGACTCTATTGTTTTGGCTAAAAACTCTTCTCCACAAATCTGGCACTTCCGTTTTATTTCAAATTTTGCAGCTGGCATACAATAATTTATAACCTGTTATTTTTGAACATTCATATATTTGTCGCACATTATCTACTTTTTTATCGCGGAACAATTATGGTACAAATATATGATAAAAATCCGAATAACAAGCAAAATCAAAGAAAAGTCTATAAAAAGAAATAGGGCATAACTCACTGAGTTACACCCTATATTCTTATTTATTATTATCGTTGTTTATCGATGCTTACTTCACTTCCTCAAAGTCAGCATCCTGTACATTATCCCCATGCTTGCCATTATCCTGAGCACCGCCTTGCTGTCCTGCATTCATATCAGGACCGGCCTGTGCACCACCTTGAGCACCGCTCTGGGCATACATCTCAGCGCTTGCAGCTTGGAAAGCGGTATTCAGTTCAGCCATCGCAGAGTCAACAGCAGCTAAATCCTGTGCTTTGTGAGCATCTTTCAGTTTCTGCAAGGCAGCTTCAATCGGAGCTTTCTTGTCGGCAGGCAGCTTATCGCCCAGTTCCTTCAACTGATTTTCAGTAGTGAAAATCATTGAGTCGGCTTGGTTCAGCTTGTCAACTTTCTCACGTTCTTTCTTATCGGCTTCGGCATTTGCTTCGGCTTCGGCTTTCATCTTTTCGATTTCTTCCTTGCTCAAACCGCTGGAAGCCTCGATACGGATAGCCTGTTCCTTGCCGGTAGCCTTATCCTTGGCAGATACTTTCAAGATACCGTTGGCATCGATATCGAATGTCACCTCAATCTGAGGAATACCACGGCGTGCCGGAGCGATACCTGTCAGGTTAAACTGACCGATTGACTTGTTCTGTGCAGCCATCGGACGTTCACCCTGCAATACGTGGATAGTAACTTCCGTCTGGTTATCGGCGGCAGTAGAGAATGTTTCGCTCTTCTTGCAAGGAATAGTCGTATTGGCGTCAATCAGCTTGGTCATTACACCACCCATAGTCTCGATACCCATAGACAGCGGAGTAACATCCAACAGTACAACACCCTTGATTTCGTCCGTCAATACGGCACCTTGTACTGCAGCACCTACAGCTACTACCTCATCAGGATTTACACCTTTGGAAGGCACTTTACCGAAGAAATCCTCAACCAATTTCTGTACAGCCGGTATACGTGAAGAACCACCTACAAGGATAACCTCATCTATATCGGAGTTGCCCAAACCGGCATCGCTCATAGCCTTCTTGCACGGTTCAAGACAAGCCTGAATCAAGTTGTGGGCCAAAGCTTCGAATTTGGCACGGGTCAGCGTCTTAACCAAGTGCTTGGGCACACCGCCTACAGGCATAATGTACGGCAAGTTGATTTCCGTGCTCGTAGAAGAAGACAATTCAATCTTAGCTTTTTCGGCAGCTTCCTTCAAACGTTGCATAGCCATCGGGTCCTGAGTCAGGTCGGCGCCTTCATCGTTCTTGAACTCTTGAACCAGCCAGTCGATAATTACCTGATCGAAGTCGTCACCACCCAAGTGAGTATCACCGTTGGTTGACAATACTTCGAACACACCGCCACCGAATTCGAGGATAGAAATATCGAATGTACCGCCACCGAGGTCGAACACGGCAACTTTCATATCCTTATGCGCCTTGTCGATACCATAAGCCAAAGCTGCGGCAGTCGGTTCGTTCACGATACGCTTTACTTCCAGACCGGCAATCTGACCGGCTTCCTTCGTAGCCTGACGCTGAGAGTCGGAGAAATAAGCCGGAACGGTGATTACGGCTTCCGTTACTTCTTGTCCCAGATAATCTTCAGCGGTCTTTTTCATTTTCTGCAGAATCATTGCAGAAATTTCCTGCGGAGTATAGAGACGTCCGTCAATATCCACACGCGGAGTATTGTTGTCACCTTTTACCACTTTATAAGGTACGCGAGCGGTTTCTTTCTGAACCTGATCCCAGTTCTCACCCATGAAACGTTTGATAGAGAACACGGTTCTTGTAGGGTTTGTGATAGCCTGACGCTTTGCAGGATCACCGATTTTACGTTCGCCGCCGTCTACAAATGCCACTACTGAAGGAGTTGTACGCTTACCTTCACTGTTTGCAATTACTACAGGTTCGTTTCCTTCGAATACAGAAACACAAGAGTTTGTTGTTCCTAAGTCAATACCAATAATTTTTCCCATGATCGTTATTTTTTTATTTGTTATTATTCAGTTTCGGTGTCCGCCTCGTTGGCAGACGCCAATAAAAAGACAAACGCCGTGCCAAATTGTTCAAGGCGGCGGCAGATTTATGAATGTGACAGTTTGTCTGTCAGTTTGGCAGAGTTAAATATATTTTTTCTGTCGGAAATTACCATTTGTTAATTTCTATCCCACTCAAAAGTCCTACTTTTGCCCCCGAAAAAGAAAAGATATTGTTTGAGGGATTCAAGAAAGCATGCTGGTTCTCTTTTTTCAGATTTTATCAGATTTTCTCTAAAGAAAGCTGATATAAAACCAAAACACTTTCTAAAAAGGAGCATTGCCAATATTTATCCGTTCCACCATGGTGGAACAGAATGTATCCCGTGATGGAACACAAGTTTCTCCGTGGTGGAACAAAAACTTCCTCATGGTGGAACGAATAAGCATTAGCCGCCGAACCTCTTAAACAAAGAAACAGATTACAATAAAACATAGAAGACTAAAGATTATGGAAAAGATGAGAGACAGTATTGACTTCAAGAACATGGACATTGCGGCATTATTCCGCAAATTACTGCTCCCAACCGTACTGGGAATGATATTTTCCGCATTGTTCGTCATTACCGACGGTATCTTTGTGGGAAAAGGTATAGGCAGCGATGCCCTTGCCGCCGTCAATATCGTGGCACCGCTATGGTTGTTCTCCACCGGCATCGGCCTGATGTTCGGCGTAGGAGCATCTGTGGTGGCTTCCATCCACTTGTCACACAATAAGCCCAAAACGGCACGTATCAACATTACGCAATCCATAGTGGTATCCTCCCTGCTGCTGATGTGCACTTCTACCCTATTTTGCCTGTTTGCACCGCAAGTGGTACATCTGTTAGGCAGTTCGGAACGGCTCAAACCTTTGGCTGTAGAATATATGTGCTGGTTTGTACCTTTTTCCGCTTTTACGGCCCTGCTTAATTCGGGCATGTTTTTCCTGCGACTGGACGGTTCGCCCAACTTCGCCATGTTCTGCAATATAGTTGCCTCCGTTCTGAACATCATACTCGATTATCTGTTTATCTTCCCTTTCGGCTGGGGAATGTTCGGTGCGGCCTTCGCAAGTGCCATAGGAACAACGGTAGGAGCGTTAATGATTATCATCTATCTTTCACGGCGCAACTGTGCGCTGCGTTTCTATCCGGTGAAGTTCAGCCGTAACAGCATGAAGTTGATGAAGCGCAATGTAGGGTATATGTGCCGGCTGGGCTCATCTGCTTTTCTGTGTGAAGTGGCTATTGCCTGCATGATGTTTATAGGCAATCTTGTATTCATCCATTATCTGAAAGAAGACGGTGTGGCGGCCTTCAGCATCGCCTGCTACTTCTTTCCTATCATATTTATGGTATACAATGCCATTGCGCAGTCTGCACAGCCTATTATCAGTTTCAACTATGGGCTTAACGAAACGTTGCGCGTACGCAAGACGTATCTGCTTGCCTTAAAGACAGCCGTTGGCTGCGGGATATGCTTTGCCCTGATTACAATATTTTGCAGCCGGGAGATTGTTGCCATGTTCATAGACCGGAGTTATCCCGCCTATGATATAGCAGTGAAAGGCTTGCCTTTATATGCATCCGGTTTCGTGTTTTTTGCAATCAACATAGTTTCCATCGGTTATTTTCAGAGCGTGGAACGCGCCAAGTACGCCACTGTCATCACGCTGCTGCGCGGATTTATCTTATTGACACTCTGCTTTTACGGACTTCCGCTACTATTGGGCAAACCGGGGATTTGGCTGGCTACCCCGCTGGCAGAATTATTGACCACTCTTTTCATACTCATTATTTATATGGGCAGGAAAAGAAATGGCAAGGAAAATTCAATATCTTTGCAACATGGAAATCATGCTAAAGAAATTCTGCAAGAAGTATAAATTACCCGAAAAAAGCCTGTTTGAGCTGTTGTCTCATATGGAAGAAATATCCTTTTCCAAAGGAGAGCTTATAATAGAGAAGGGAGAACGGAATTCTTATTTCTACCTTATAAAGAAAGGTATATGGCGGGCATACTACTTGGCAGACGGAACAGAAAATTCCTTATGGTTTGCCACTCCCGGCGATGCCGCATTTTCTTCATGGGGGTATGTGGACGACAAACCTTCTCAGGTCAATATCGAGTCTGTAAACGACAGTACAGCCTATTGCATCAGCAAAGCCAAATTAGAGGCTCTGTTTGCACACTCTATCGAAATGGCAAACTTCGGCAGAAAGATTTTTGAACGTGAAATTTTGTCAGTGGACGCTTCGACACTGGCTTATGGGACACCACCCACCGCCAAAGAGCGTTATCTGACATTAATGGAAGAGAATCCGGAACTATTGCAGGATGTACCGCTGAAATACTTGGCCTCATACCTGTATATCACTCCGCAATCATTAAGCCGCATACGTGCCGGACTGAGGGAAAAAGAGGATGTGTCAAAATAAAAAAACGCCCGCTGTTTGTTTCTTTATCAAACAAAAATTACACGGATTTCACAGAAAAAGAATAAAATAAATCTGTGAAATCCGTGTAATCTTATACTGAATAATGACCGATATCCGTTATTTCTTCACCAATACCATTACCAGATTGTTGTCCGCATCATAAAAGCCCATACCGCCGCCTGCCAACTTACCGAAAGACTGAACGGAATTCAATGCTTTCAACACACGGCTCTCCACTTCCATATCGGGACATGCCATCATGGTACTGATAACCTGCGGAAAAGATATGGCTACCGGATTTGCATCATCCACATTAAATGAACCGTTAATGACATTACATCCGGCAGTACCATGCAGAGTTTTTTCTGCAATATTGAACTCGATGAACGGCTGCTTTTCCATTCCCGACGGGATGGTCTCTCCACCGGCCTCGCTAATCATCCATTTGCCGTTCAAATCGGCCAACTTAGCAGAAGCTTCTTTTTTCTGCAACACAATGACAGGACGATTGGAAGAAGCGCATAATGCCATATTCTCCTTGCCCAGTTGCTTATACTTCTTTACCTGTCCTAAAGCAGCCAGCACGTTTTTCTCCACTGTCATATCCGGACACATCATACGGGTACTTCCCAATGCGCCAAGGTCTATCTGTCCGGGTTTGGCATTCACATCGAACGAACCCATCAGACGGTTACAGCCACTGTTGCCATATACCTGTCCGGTCTTTGTATCAAAACCGATAAAAGGAAATTCCTGATTCGGAGCAGGTACAACCGCACTGCCGTTTATTTCAATAATATTCCACTCACCACTCAAGGAAGAGAGCGTTGCGGCATTTTTAGTCGAAGCGCAAGATGACAGCCCTGCCACAGTAGCCGCCATACAAAGGGAAACAAATACTTTCTTCATTGTTACTTTTTGTTTAAGTTAATTTTATCACCACAAATATATACAAAATAATCCAAAAGCAAACCTTTTGTTTAGAAATAGCAATACTTGGTCAAAGTATTTAGCAGGATTTTAATGTTTATCTGAGAATTAAGCCTTATATTTGCTCATTGAAAAAAAATAATCATATTTAAAACTTTTGTAAGTAGAAAAATGGGTAAAGTTCTTATTATCGGTGCAGGCGGTGTAGGTACCGTTGTTGCGCACAAAGTAGCTCAAAATCCGGATGTGTTTACAGAAATCATGATTGCCAGCCGCACCAAATCCAAATGCGACGCTGTTGTAAAAGCAATCGGCAACCCTAACATCAAAACCGCTCAGGTAGATGCAGACAATGTAGACGAACTGGTGGCGCTCTTCAACAGTTTCAAACCCGAAATCGTCATAAACGTAGCTCTCCCCTATCAGGACCTTACTATCATGGAAGCCTGTCTGAAAAGCGGAGTAAATTATCTGGATACGGCCAATTACGAACCGAAAGACGTAGCTCATTTCGAATACAGCTGGCAATGGGCATACAAAAAGCGCTTTGAAGATGCCGGACTGACAGCTATCCTCGGCTGTGGTTTCGACCCGGGTGTAAGCGGCATATATACCGCCTATGCAGCCAAGCATCATTTTGACGAAATCCAATACCTGGACATTGTGGACTGCAATGCAGGAAATCATCACAAAGCATTTGCTACCAACTTCAACCCGGAAATCAACATCCGCGAAATTACCCAAAACGGACGTTATTACGAAAACGGCGAATGGGTAACCACCAAACCGTTGGAAATCCACAAAGCACTCACCTACCCCAATATCGGTCCGCGCGATTCTTACCTTCTTTATCACGAAGAACTGGAGTCTCTGGTGAAAAATTTCCCCACAATCAAACGTGCACGTTTCTGGATGACATTCGGACAAGAATACCTGACCCACCTGCGTGTTATCCAGAACATCGGCATGGCCCGCATTGATGAGGTAGAATACAACGGCATGAAAATCGTTCCGCTGCAATTCCTGAAAGCCGTACTCCCCAACCCGCAGGATTTGGGCGAGAATTACGAAGGCGAAACCTCTATCGGTTGCCGTATCCGCGGCTTGAAAGACGGCAAAGAACACACCTATTATATATATAACAATTGCAGCCACCAAGAAGCTTACAAGGAAACAGGCATGCAGGGTGTGAGCTACACAACCGGTGTTCCTGCCATGATTGGCGCCATGATGTTCCTCAAAGGTCTGTGGAAGAGACCGGGTGTATGGAACGTAGAGGAGTTCGATCCCGATCCGTTCATGGAACAGCTTAACAAGCAAGGACTGCCCTGGCATGAAGTAATCGACGGAAACTTGGAAGTTTAAATTAGCGATTAATCATTTATTACTAATCAACCCCTAAACACTGAATTACGTGAATATCGGAGATAAAGCGCCCGAAATACTGGGTATCAATGAAAAAGGCGAAGAAATTCGTCTGAGCGATTATAAAGGAAAAAAAATAGTGCTCTATTTTTATCCCAAAGACTCAACTTCAGGTTGTACGGCACAAGCCTGCAACCTGCGCGACAACTATACCGACCTGCGTAAGGCCGGCTACGAAGTTATCGGAGTCAGTGTAGACAACGAGAAGTCGCACCAGAAATTCATCGAAAAGAACAACCTGCCCTTTACCCTGATTGCAGACACAGACAAAAAGCTGGTGGAGCAATTCGGCGTATGGGGTGAAAAGAGCATGTACGGACGTAAATATATGGGTACTTTCCGCACCACCTTCATCATCAATGAGGAAGGAGTGATTGAGCGCATCATCACCCCTAAGGAAGTAAAGACCAAAGACCACGCCGCACAAATCCTGTAACAGTGATTGATAATTAATCACTAAACACTAATCATTAATCACTAAAATAATGGCAAAGAAAGACGAACTTAATTTTGAAAACGGAAATAACATGGCAGGCAGCGAAAAACTAAAGGCGCTGCAAGCTGCCATGGATAAGATAGAAAAAAGTTTCGGCAAGGGTTCTATCATGAAAATGGGCGACGAAAGCGTCGAACAAGTAGAAGTAATCCCTACCGGTTCCATCGGACTGAACGTAGCATTGGGTGTAGGCGGTTACCCCCGCGGACGTATCATTGAAATCTACGGTCCGGAATCTTCCGGTAAGACCACGCTGGCAATCCATGCCATCGCCGAAGCACAAAAGGCAGGTGGCATCGCAGCATTCATCGATGCGGAACACGCTTTCGACCGCTTCTATGCAGCCAAATTGGGTGTAGATGTGGATAACCTCTTGATTTCACAACCGGACAACGGCGAGCAGGCATTGGAAATTGCAGAGCAACTGATTCGTTCTTCCGCTATTGACATCATCGTTGTAGACTCCGTAGCCGCTCTGACACCGAAAGCCGAAATCGAAGGCGATATGGGCGACAACAAGGTAGGTTTGCAGGCACGTCTTATGTCACAGGCTCTGCGTAAGCTGACATCTGCCGTTAGCAAAACCCGTACAACTTGTATCTTCATCAACCAGCTCCGTGAAAAAATCGGCGTAATGTTCGGTAATCCTGAAACGACCACCGGCGGTAACGCATTGAAGTTCTATGCTTCCGTACGTCTTGACATCCGTGGTGGCCAAGCTATCAAGAATGGCGAGGAGGTTATCGGCAAGCAGACCAAAGTGAAAGTTGTAAAGAACAAGGTAGCTCCTCCTTTCCGTCGTGCAGAATTCGACATCATGTTCGGTGAAGGCATCTCACGTGCTGGAGAAATCATCGATTTGGGTGCGGAACTGGGCATCATCAAGAAAAGTGGTTCCTGGTTCAGTTACAATGATACTAAAATCGCACAAGGACGCGATGCCGCCAAACAGGTTATTCTCGATAACCCGGAACTGGCGGAGGAACTGGAAGGACTCATTTTCGAGGAATTGAAAAAAGAGAAGTAATCCTTAACTGAAAGGTTAAAAGTTTGGATTTTAAGACACAAAGAACTGGTTTGTTTATAATATGCTTTAGACACTTCCTGGTTGTTCTTTTGTCTTAAAATCCAAATTTGTTTTACATATATCTGTACCGTTTTATAATTCAAGTTACAGCCAACATCGTATAGACACTAATATGAGAAAAGACACAATATCACTATTCGTATTTTTCATTGCAGCATGCATCGTTTTCACTCCATGCCAAGCAAAAAGTAAAGCAAAACATGTCATTTTAATCGGATTGGATGGTTGGGGTTCCTATAGCGTTCCGAAAGCAGATATTCCCAATATCAAGCAATTAATGGCAAATGGTTCATATACTTTAGAAAAACGCTCTGCATTACCATCCTCCAGCGCTATCAATTGGGCATCCATGTTCATGGGAGCTGGTCCCGAACTACACGGATATACCGAATGGGGCTCCAAAACCCCAGAATTACCCTCACGTATCTTGAACAAACATGGAATTTTCCCTACGATTTTCCAGCTATTACGCGAAGCCCGGCCAAAAGCAGAAATAGGTTGCCTATATGAATGGAACGGCATCAAATATCTTGTAGATACTTTGGCGTTGAATCATTATGCACAAGCTCCAAACTATAAAGAATACCCTGAAGCATTATGTAACATGGCTGAAACATACATTAAAGAAAAACAACCGACATTGCTGGCTGTATGTTTCGATAACCCTGATCATATAGGGCACCAGAAAGGACATGATACACCAGAATATTATGCCAAACTGAAAGAACTTGATATGTATATAGGTCGCATTATCCGTGCTGTTGAAGAAGCTGGGATATTAAAAGAGACTATCTTTATTATTACCGCTGACCACGGTGGCATTAATAAGGGACATGGCGGCAAAACCATGCAAGAGATGCAAACACCTTTCATTATTTCCGGTAAAAACGTAAAAAAAGGTATGGAATTTCATGAAAGTATGATGCAATACGACGTAGCCTCTACTATCGCTTACATTTTCGGATTACAACAACCCCAAGTCTGGATAGGACGCCCCATGACTCAAGTCTTCAAATAAATAAGAATAAAAACAAAAGAACTGTCCATGTCTGCCTCTTTTATATTAATCTGGGATATTTACAGGATATCCCAGATTCTTTTTTATAGTTTTTCCATTGATTATATACTGCTTATCCGCCTATTTCAACTTCACAATTCCAAAATTAAAAAAAGATTGATAATATTATTATAAAGGCAGTATAGCGACAGCATACCGGTTTGCAGGGCTATAGTAACCTCTCTTAATACCGCATTTGTAACATCATCCCTCTTTTTGCCCCCAAAACACTTGATTTATGTACAAAAATGTACTCTATCTGTACTATTACAGAAGAAGTTTTTTATCTATATTCATATCTTTGTCGCTGATATTTAAAAAATATAAGACAATCTTATTTTAATAATATGAAAAGAAATCATTCCGTAAGCCTCAAAAGAGCAAGTTCTCTTTTAGTATTTTTGCTGCTTTCGTTGCCTGCATTACAAGCGCAAATTAAAATTACAGGTACGGTTACCGATGAAACTAAAGAAACAGTTATTGGAGCTAACATTACTGTTAAAGGAACCACTATTGGTACCATCAGTGACGTAAATGGAAAATACTCTATTGAGGTACCTAATCAAAAAGCTATCCTAGTATTTTCATTTATCGGATATACGACACGTGAAATTCCTGTAGGAAAGAATAAGGTGATTGATGTTGTAATGAAAGAAGATGGCGTAATGCTGAATGAAGTAGTAGCCATTGGTTATGGCAGTGCCAAAAAAGGTGACCTTGCCGGCTCTGTAGCGAAAGTAGACATGGAAGAGCTCAACAAAACTCCGGTTGCCTCATTCGACCAAGCATTAGGAGGACGTGTTGCCGGTGTGCAAGTAGTAAGTGGCGATGGTCGTCCGGGTGCAGCAGCAAACATCGTTATCCGTGGTAGCAATACGGTTTCCGACAACTCCGACGGTTCTCCGTTGTATGTTATTGACGGTTTTGCAACCGATGATCCCAATGCCGCTGCCTATAATCCGAGTGACATCGAATCTATGGACATTCTGAAAGATGCCTCCGCAACAGCCATTTACGGTGCACGCGGTGCCAACGGCGTAATTATCATCACTACCAAACGCGGTAAAGAAAGTGCTCCGCGCGTGACATACGATGGCTACTTCACCTGGCAAGAAGAACCTCAGTTTCTGGATATCATGAACGGCAAACAGTTTATGAAATTACAAACTGAAATGCTGACTGAGAAAGAACTGAATGATACTTATTTTAGCTATAGCGAAGCACTTGGACGTAAACGTACATTGGCCGATTACGACTATATACCTTATTATAATTGGCAAGATGAAGTGTATCGAGGCGCTCCTATGACAAGCCACAACGTATCTCTTTCAGGGGGTAGCAAGAACACCCGTTATAGTTCAAGCATCTCTTATTACAATCAACAAGGTGTTATTATCAACTCCTCTTATGAAAGTTTAAAAGCACGTCTTACCCTTGACCAAAACATTACCAAAGCCATAAAATTTGGGGCAACAATGAACTTTGCCAATAACTTGTCCAAAGGATCGGCACCTTCACAATCCGGTGGTGGAACATCACAATATTACCTCTATCAGGTGCTGGCCTACCGTCCGGTCACTTACAATGAGAAAGACGATTTGATTAACAATATGGTAGACGAAAGCGGAAACTATCCGTACAACCCCATGAAAACCGTACAGAACTCATACGACCAGACCCGTACGCGCCAACTGAATCTGAATACTTACCTGACTTGGGATATTATTAAAAATCTGACATTCAAAGCCACTTTCAACTATACATGGAGACAGGATGTGCGTCGAGTGTTCTACAACTCGGACACTTATCAGGGAGACCCCCAATATTCAGCCAGCGGTGTAAACGGTAATTTCTCCGATAAAGACCGCAACAGTTGGTCCAACGAATATACATTGAGTTATAAACGTCGTTTCGGCGATCACAATCTGACAGGACTTCTCGGCGCCTCTCTCTCCAGCGACCGCACTACAGTGATGGGAGCCGGTTCAGGGCTTATCACATGGGAAAGTCTTGGTTTCTGGGGACTGGATAGCGGTACTCCCCGCTCTATCGTCACTACCAGTGTCGAAAGCAAGCTGATGTCTTATTTCGCACGATTCAATTACGACTGGAAATCACGCTATATATTGATTGCTACTATCCGTGCCGACGGTTCATCGCGTTTCCCCTATAACAAATGGGGGTACTTCCCTTCAGCATCATTTGCATGGCGTCTTTCCGATGAACCGTTTATGAATTTGGAAGATACTTTCGTTTCAAATTTGAAATTACGTGTAGGTTGGGGAGCCACCGGTAATAATAATACCTATAATGATTATGCCTCTTCTGTACTTTATGCAACCAACCAAAACTATGCATTTAATAATATGTTGTCTTCTGCCATCTATAACAGCCAGATAGGCAATAAAAAGCTAAAATGGGAAACCACTTACCAAACTAACATCGGTTTGGACTTCGGTTTTTTCAACAATCGCATTAATGGTGAAATTGATATCTACAATAAAGATACAAAAGACTTGCTGCTCTATGCCGAAGTACCCGGTTCGCTCGGTTTCTCGTCTGTACAACAGAATATAGGAAGTATCAACAACCGTGGTCTTGAATTCTCTATCAACACTGTAAACTTTGTAGGAGGAAAGGGTAAATTCAAATGGACTACAAACTTTAATATCTCTTTCAACAAAAGTAAGGTCACTGGGCTTTCGGACGGACAGGAAAGCCGTTATAGCAGCGTAATAACCACCAACAACTATATCTGTAAAGTAGGACATCCGCTATCCGAAATGTACGGTTATGTATACGATGGCGTTTATCAGTACGAGGATTTCAACGAAGTTGCTCCCGGACAGTATGTATTGAAGCCCGAAATTCCAAATAATACGGAAGTACGCAGCAATATCCAGCCGGGTAGCGTCAAACTGAAAGATTTAAATGGCGACGGCAAAGTCACAGCCGAAGACCAAACCATTATCGGACACGGCCTACCTATCCATACAGGTGGTTTCACGAATAATTTTGAATGGAAAGGATTCGATTTAAGCGTATTTTTCCAATGGTCTTACGGCAACGATGTCATCAACTATAACCGTACACGTTTGGAATCGCTCAACAGCAAGCACACCAACCAGCTTGCCTCAGCCGCCAATCACTGGACGCCGCGTACAGTTAATCCGGATGGCACTGTAACAGAAGGTAACTATACCAACTACCTATGTGCCCCCAATCGCAGCCTGACTAACATCAATACAGACCGTGAGATAGAAGACGCCTCTTTCCTGCGGTTGAAGAACGTACAATTAGGCTATAGTTTCCCTACCAAAATGTTGAAGAATATGAAAATACGTTCACTCCGTGTATATGTATCTGCACAGAACATTTGGACATGGACCAAATATACCGGTTATGACCCCGAAGTGTCTACCCGTAACTCTGCCATGACACGTGGCTTTGACTATTCTTCCTATCCCCGTACCCGTTCTTATACGTTCGGCATAAAATTAGGCTTGTAATAAAATATATTCAAAAGTAATCAAAAAAAGATATGAACACCATGAAAAAGTTGATATATATATTGTTAGGTGCCGGGCTCTGCACTTCATGCAACTTCCTGGATACCGAAATTTATGACAATCCTGATGCAGAAACCATCTATCAGGATGCAACTTCTTGCATGTCCGGACTAGCAGGTGTATATGATATTTTGGGTTATGCCGGCACCTATGGACAATATCTGTGGGGCGACCTCGATGCGGGCACGGATATCCTTGTCTATAACCGCAGTTATGGTAAAGACAACCTCCAACCCAACCTATATACACACAACAACACAGATGGTTATATCAAGGATTGCTGGCTTGCACTCTACGACGGCATCAACCGCGCCAACGATTTTATCGACCTCATCAATCAGCGCACAGACGAACAATGCGGAAGCGCAAAAAACAAGAAAATGTATATTGCCGAAGCTCGTGCATTGCGTGCACTCTATTATATGAATCTTGTTGCTTATTGGGGTGAAGTACCGTTACGCTTGACTCCCACCCGTGACCTTACTACACAGCTCCTTGAGAAATCTTCGCAAGAAGCCATCTACGCACAAATCATCCGAGACCTGAAAGCAGCTGAAAGCGGCTGTCTTCCTGCCGATGAGTTGAATGCTCCGGGACGTATCTCACGCACCACCGCACAAGCATTATTGGCACGTGCTTACATCTGGCAGTCCGGTTATCCTGTATATGCCGATACATGGGAAGAAGCCCGTACCTATGCCAAAAAAGTTATGGACAGCAATTTGCATCACCTTTATGGAGAGAATGATGCCAATCATCAAGGGTATCGTGACCTCTTCATCAATATGTGTTCCAACCGCTATGACCTCGAAGCCCGCGAAAGTATGTTCGAGGTGGAATTTTACGGCAACGGCATGGACCGCAGTAACGAATGTGGCAAGGTGGGTTTATATATTGGTATATCACAAGGGGTCACTACCGACCAGGATGTACCCTACGCATATGCTTGGTACGACGCAACAAAAATACTTTACCGTCTTTACGAGAATGGGGGGAAAGATAATGTTGGAAAAGACCAGGGCGACCAGCGCCGCTGGTGGAACTTTGCCGACTACAGCTACAAGACTAATGATAAAACCGGTAAAGTACAGAAGAATTACCTGACTGATGCCAATCTTAAAAGTGCAAATCTCTATGGTCGTACCGGCAATCCCGGAAAATGGCGTGCAGAATATGACCCTGTACGTCCTTGGTCGCGCAATAACTCATCTATCAACTTTCCTGTGATGCGCTTTTCCGATGTGCTGTTAATGTTTGCTGAAGCCGACAATGAAATCAATGGTCCGACACAAGAAGGTATCAATGCAATCAATCGTGTCCGCAAGCGCGCTAATGCTACAGAAATAACTTTGACACAAGCAGGAATAACCGACAACCAGGAAAACCTGCGCCAGTTTATTTTTGAGGAAGAAACCCGTGAGCTCTGCTTCGAGACTCCCCGACATATGGAACTGCGCCGTCGAGGCGAAGATTTCTACTTTGACCGCATCCGCCTGCTTGCCGACCAAAGCGCACCCGAAGGGCAACCCAGTGCAACTGTAGGTTATGAGCGCAGCGACGTACGTTCCGTACCTGCCTATAATATAGCGGACCGTCATCTCTATCTGCCGATCCCTCAATGCGAGCTTAGCACCAATACTATCTGTAAACAAAACGAACGGTGGTAAACCTATAAAATACACCGTAGAAACGATAAATAAACAGTTCATAATAATATGAAAACAAATAATATCCCTACTTCCGGCAAATACCTTGCAAAGATGCTTGCATTATGCCTGACTGTCACTTTCTCCTCATGCGACCGTGATGAAACTGAAAGTGTTGATTTTGGCGTAAAAGTACAAACTCCTGATGCCATATATGCCGGTCAGCCTGTAACGTTTGAGTTTGACGGCAACCCCGACTATATAGTTTTTTACTCCGGTGAGAAAAATAACCGTTATGCCAATCATAACCGTACCACATTGCCTGAAGTAGACAGTCTTGGTCTCTCATACGCCGCTAAGATGCAGTATGCCGAAAACTACGATTATCAGAATGACCGCATCCTACGTATCATGGTTTCTGATACCTATGATGGTTCAGGAAAAATCAATCCTGCAGAATGGCATGACATTACAGACCCTGATCCAGCCGTCAATGAAGAATATCTGGAAAGTGTTATCCTTACAAGCGGCACTACTGTCGACCTGCCTTATGCAGCCGTTAATCTAAGTCAATATAAAGACAAAGATTTTTATCTCGCTTTCCGCTATTTGGCAGAGCCCCACACCGGAGTGAAAAGCAAAGGAGACTTACGCCCGGATAACGGGAAGGCATACAGTTATGACAACCGCCCACGTATTGACATCACCGAACTTAAACTTGTAAAGCGTGAACCGGATAAAAATCTGATTGAAGTGGAAGATATGCTGACTGAATTTGCATTCACTACGAACTTCGTAAGTGCTAAAGTACAGAACAACTTCACTATCAGCAACTACCGCCTGATGTTCCAACCCCAAGAATATGTCGAAGCTGACGGGAAAATCACTACCGACGAATCTCAAGACTATGACATGGACGTATGGATGGTGAGCCAGAAATTATCGGCACACAGCGTAGAACCGGACCGTGGTACTCCTATAAAAGGAACAAACGCCCGTCTCGGTATCTATCAGCATACTTATAGTGAACCAGGTACCTATACCGCCACATTCATTGTCACCAACGCCAACAAATGGGATTCAAAGCAGATGATACGTGAAGTGACTGTTGAAGTAAAACCCGCACAATAGAAACCAATAAGTATTTTATTAACCACTAAAAATAAGTACCATCATGAAAAAGATTATTTTAAGCGTTTTCGGCATGCTTGTTATGGCAGCCGGAGTTCAAGCACAAGAACTGATAAAGGACAATGAATTCGACAATGCCGATATCACCACAGAATACGGCAGTAAAGACAATGTAACCTTCGGTACATGGTGCTCCGTAAACAATGAAACCGCAGCTTCTTTCCGCATTATCAATGACAAACAGCGCGGCAAGGTATTGGAATTTTCCGTAGACCCCAAACTGACTACTTGGTACAAATCATTTGTGGCACAACGCTACGAAGGAAGTGTAGAACCGGGTATGTATAAATTGGGATTTTGGGCAAAGTCCGAAGATATGGGACAAGTGAAAGTATTCATTCGTCTGCGCGATGCCAATGGCAAGGACTTACAACGCTTTGTCCTGTGTACTCAAAGCCAGCCTAAAAAAGCAGATCGCAAATTTTATGGTGGTTTCGGTAAAGCCAATCCTTCCGGCAAATGGACTTACTACACGCTTGACTTCAACTTCGGTAAAGTAAGTAACACCATTTATCAATTCAGCATGAACGATACGGAAGACGCTACTCCTGCCGACTTGACAAATTTCTCTATCTGTTTTCAAAATAGTGCATCCGAACCGTCAAGTATCTTGATAGACGGTGTATCACTGAAAAAAATAGAAGAATAACCCGTAACTCAGTAAAGAAACGGTATCCGTTATGATAAAGAACAAACTCATATATTTCTTTCTTGCAGGAACATTCTTAACCGCCTGCAGTGATAATGAAGCACCGGCCATAGACCCTAAGGCATATCCGCTTGTTATCAAAGCAAAGGTATACAACAGTTATGATACCGAGCAAGAAGGAGTCACCTGGACCAAACCCGAAGACATTATCGGTGTCTATGTACAGAAAAGCGGAAGCAGCGAAGTGGTAAGTCCACACGCCAACCTTAGTTACAGCCCTACACCGACTTCGTATGACGATTACTTCCAGCCTAACCAAGTAGATGCTATACCCTACTTTCCGACAACAGGCAAGGATGTGTGGGATGTAACCATTTACTATCCCCGCCAGGAAACATTCGAAATTGAAGGTATGGTTCCTTTGAAATTGGATAAGCAGGGAGAGCTGAAAGCTTCGACCCTGCTCTATGGGCGCGCCAAGTCACTCACTAAAGAGAATACGGTAGCTTCCATGCGCCTTGCTCCTGCCCTAAGTCGTTTGGTGTTCTATTTCCATGCGGGTGAAGGCATATCGCCTGAACAGTTGAGCGATGTAACGGTAGACCTCGATGGATTGCCTACCATCGGCAATTTTAACGTAATTGACGGAAGCTTCAGTGCTGATGCAGAAAGTGTTATTTCTTTCCGCATGCGGACATCTTCCTCTACCAACGCTGACGTAGCACGCACAACCGAAGCCTTTGTCATGCCCCTTGGCTGCACACAAGGGTATGTGGCAACTATAACGGCCAAGCAGCTACCTGAAGCACTAACTAAGAAAATTTACTCTATCAGCAGTAGCATCGGCAGTTTGGAGCGTGGAATGCAATATGTGTTCGATGTTACTGTCAACACTAATGGTTATGTCATCGAAAGTTCATCCTCACCTATTGCCGGGTGGGAAGAAGGAGATAAAATCAGTGGTGAAGGAGAAGAAACACAACCTTAGTGCATTCTTTAAAACTGCATACTTTATTTATATTGTAAATATCCCTAAAAACATTATCAACTACCAAAAATAATTTAATAATATGAGAACTTTAAAACACTTGGCATTCTGCCTTGCAACGGTATTTCTTGCTATCGGTTGCAGTCAAGAAGACAATGAACCCCAAACAACTGCAAAAAAAGGTAACCCTGCAGAATTTACAATGACCATAAACGGTGGGACAAACACACGTACTATAACTACTCAAGATGGAAATAACCGTACAATTGCTTGGAGACAAGGCGATCAGGTTGGTATTTTTGCCGTAAACGCTGATGGTACTCCACAGAACAACTGCAAATACATCTATGATGGAACTGAATGGAAAGCAGAAAATATAGGCGATGCCATTACATTAACAAATGGAGAAAATTATAGCTTTTATGCATATTATCCTTACGCAGAGAACATAACAGTCACTACTGCCAGTCGGAACGTATTACCCGACCAATCGGCTACTCAAGGTGAAGGAAACAGTAACTACGATTTAAGTGATATACTTATTTCAAAAGTAGACGAAAGCACTTACAATGGTGCATCTATCAATTTGAATTATAGTCATGCGTATGCTATGGTAGAGGTGCTCGTAGCCGGAGATAAAGTAGGTGACACCGCTCCTGAAAAAGTAGTATTGAAAAATGTTATAACTGATGCCAACATAAACCTTACCACACAAGAAGTCACAACAACTTCCAACAAGCAAGACGTAGTTATGGCCTATGTGGAAAATAATGAAAATACAGGTACTTATTTATATCGTGCCATTGTTCCTGAACAAATTATAGCACAAGGCAGCACTTTATTGGAAGTTTATGGAGTAAATGGCGGCAAGAATTATGTATTCAAAGCTCCTAATAAAGATGTGACATATCCCCAAGGTAAATATTTCAGAATGGAAGTAACTATTGGTGAGAATAATGTAGGTATCAAATTCCCTACTGGAAGCATTGAACCATGGGAACCGACTCCTGGCATTGATTTGGAAGGAGAAGAAAAGATTGACCCGATAAGTTCAATGGATATTACTTTTGATGCGCATACTCAAGTCATTGAAAGAAATGTCTACAAAGATGATAAAATAACAGATAAAAATAACTTTTGGTTTACTAGAACCTCAAAGACCCAAGTAACATACAATAATAGTGAGAATGCTATGGAAATAAAATCTGGTAATGGAGATAGGTTAACTTGGGATAGTTCTAGTTTTGGCTACCACTTAGGAAGTAATCCATTGGAAGAAGGTCAATATAGGCTAACCTTTATGGCCAAAACAACAGGTGATAGCAATAGCCAAACTTTAGGCATTACTTTCCGAGATGCAACTGATTGCACTGCATTCAAAGTTGTCAATCAATTTAATGGAACTAGAGTACAAATAGGATATAAAGTACCTAATGAGTGGACAAAGCTTGAGTTTATCATTGATGTAAACACTGCTTCTAGTAAGACGGGGCTTACGAATGTACCTACGGAAAGTAATGACCCAGAACGTTTTCTACCTACTACAATAGAAAACAGAAACGGTATAACAATCGTACTTTGGAAAAATGTTGCAGCAGATTATTCTATTTTCTTCAAAGATATGAAAATTGAAAAATTTATCGAAGAAAAATAAATTAGATTATAATTCAACCTTAATCAAATCTCTGCCGAGTACCCCATAGCTCTCAAATAAAATCCCTTGTCTTCCCCCTATGGCAAGGGATTTTTTATCTCAAACATTATAAGCCCTATTAAATAGTAAAATGTCACTTTACAAATGAAAACAACCTTTCATAAAAACCCGTTCTCTATGAACGCTAATCTCCTTTTTTCTGTATTTTTTTATACTTCATATTCCCATAAAATTCCGAACTTAGCAAAAAATTAAAAGACTGATATTATGAAGAATTTTCTTGGATTATTATTACTTCTACCTCTAGCCGGACAACCGTATAGTTCGGCCTCAGAAGCAACCAACAGCAAGATTTTGTCCAGTATTGCACACCAATCAATCAATGCTTCCGATACTTATATTGAAGATCTACAAGCATTACGTAAAAAATACCCCTTGAAACCGGCAAAAGCCACCAAGGCAGAAATCCAACGTGCTATCGACTTTATAAAAACATTCGATACAGCTAAAATGGAAACGGTGAAGATTGAAGATACCCGCAAACTCGCCACTGCCATACGTGCATTGGCATACGCTGCACAAGAGAATTTACCTGAGGGATCTGAATTTTCTCCTTACTTGGATAGAGTACTGAACGACGGAGTAATAGAACGCATCCCTGCATTTCCATATAACTCGTACACAGACGTACGTGTCGTCCCCGTCGATTTTCTTTCTGCCCTACCTGTTTGTACTCCCGAACAAAGAGGACGACTGATTGAATCGGTAAAAGGACTGATGGAATTCTATAAACTTAACCAGAAAGACGCTATCCTGAAACGTACCGTCAATTCCGACTATCTGTACAACGTACTTCCACATCTGTTTGTATGCGCACTCCATAACCCGGACAATGCACAAGCCGTGGAAGACCTGCGTTCTTTCTCACGCTACCTCTCGGCATGTACGCAATATGTACCCGGTGAAAAAGACATCCTGAAACCCGACGGTACAGGTTTCCACCACAAAACACATTACAACGGCTATATGTACTCCTACCGCACATGGGTAGAATATATGGGGCGGCTGAAAGGTACTGCCTTCCGTATCACCCGCGATGCTTACCAACGTATGAGTAAAGCAATCGTAAGCGTATACCTTATGGCCACATCTTCCACATCCGATGCAGAACACTTCTACGCTAACAGCCTTGCCGGACGTCACCCACTCTACGGACTGGACGTGAACTTTTCCAAAGCTCTTTTCCGTGAACTGGTAGAAATTGGCGGAGACATAGACGGCAAAGAGTTCGATCCGGAACTTGCTGCCTATTACAACGCTTTCTTCAAAACCAACCATTACAAAGGCATCGCTCCCCGAAAACTGGACGGTTTTTATCAATTCAACTACAGCCCGGCCGGTGTCTATCGTCAGGCAAATTGGGTAGCCACCATGCGCTGCCCTACCACCCGCTTCTGGGGTGGCGAAATCTATAACAAAACCAACCGCTTCGGACGTTACCAATCGCATGGTACATTGGAAGTATTGTATGAAGGCTCTTTAGCAGCCTCCGGTTACCCTTACAAGGACAAGAAAAGCGCTGCAAAAGGCGGATGGGACTGGAATGTAATGCCTGGTACCACCACCGTACACTACACCGACTGGAAATCGATGTTGCCCAACGGTAACAACGCCGACCGTTTCGACCAATGGTCGCACACCACCAACTTTGCAGGTGCACTGGCATGGGGTGATTGCGGTCTGTTTGCCGCTGCTTTCGACCAGGACGACAAATGGGGTAGCCAACGTTTCGTTCCCACTCACCTCTCTTTCTGTAAGTCAGTCTTCGCCATCGATGGCATGTTATTCAGCATGGGTAGCGGCGTAAGTGCACAAGGTGAATATCCTGACGAATGGGTTACAGCCACCAATTTATTCCAAAGCGTCACGGACGGCAAAGCCTCAACGATAGTCAACGGCAAATCATTGGCAGAGGGTGATTCACTGAGCATCTCCTCTTCCAAAGATACCTGGATTGTAAATCCATGCTCTACCGGATATTTTATCCCTGCCGGAAACGATCCGCTTATCGTTCGTTACGGCAAACAGACCACTCCCTCCTCTTTCGGCCTCACCAAACAAGGTATGGGAACAATGACAGCCGCTAAAGCCTATCTTCAGCACGGTACGAAACCTTCACGAAAGAAATATCAGTTCCTTGTAGTGCCTGCCACTACAGCCGAACGCATGCGCGCCGATGCCAAACGTTTTGTACGCAAAGGCGGCATCTTCGAAGTGAAACAGCAACAAGATTCACTGCACATCGTGAAGCACACACCTTCACACACAACCGCATACGCTTTGTTTACTCCTGCCTCAGGTCTGAATGAGGGTGCATTGTTCTCTTCGGACACGGAACTGCTGCTATTAGAGCGCATTACGGGCAAACAGCTTTCAATAGCTGTCTGCAACCCCGACCTGCGTCCGAAATCCGATAAATACTACGGTTGGGTATCCACTCCCACCACCGCCACACTGACTTTCCACGGAACATGGACTTTGGATGAGACAAGCGCTACGGAAGCCCTATCTGTAACTCATACCGACGGGCAAACCCGTGTAACAGTAGTGCTGGAAGATGGTTTCCCCCGTTATCTCAACTTTATCGAAAAGAAATAAAAAACCAAATCTAACACATAAGTATGAGAACAATGAACATCAAACAACTTTTAGTTCCTGCTGTTTGCAGTCTGCTGCTACTTCCGCTACAGTCATGCGACGACGATGCCGACAAACAAGCACAGGCCGAATATATGAAAGAACAGATAGCCGCCTTTGAGAGTACAGTCGACCAACTGAATGCCTCTATTCTCTGCTACCAAAGTCTGCTGTCCGGCGAGATTCCCGTGGGCATCACTCCCATCGAGACAGGCTATAAAGTAGAACTTTCCGGCGGTAATGCCTACAACATCGGCACTGGAGAAAAGGTAGACGCTTTCTTCCCCCTTATCACAATCTCCCAAAATGGTAACTGGGCTTACAGCTTCGACGGCAGTAATTATCTCGACTTTACCGACCCATCCGGCAAAACGCTGAATGCCTACTCATTGGAAGATATTGAAGCTGCTTACCGTTCTCCTCAATTGCAGATTGATAACGAAGGTTTCTGGAAAATGACCTGTGACGGCGGTACCACCTATGCCTATCTGTCTGATACCTCACGCAGCCGCATCGCTGCATTCGGTGGTAAAGGCTCAGGAATGAGCTCGCTCTTTAGTGACATCGTTTATAACGAAACTGCCGGGAAGCTATCTCTGGCTTTGGGAGTAGACAAAGGATTAAAGGATTTTCCTGTCATCAATAACTTCTACCTCAAAGTAAAAGGCAGCGAAGCAGAAGACGGGCTGACGTTCTTCCTCAACGAAGAACGCAAGTACGAAGTGGAGACAAGCGATGTAGTGAGAACCAGAATAAAAGCTCCCGACGGCTGGACGGTGACACTGGAAAACGATGAATTATCAATCAAGGCTCCGGCCACAACATCTGCCACAAAGACACAGAATATTAACATTATCATTACGTCTTCCAAGCAATACCAACGTACAGTGACACTGGAAGCCAAGTTGCAGAACACGACTTTTGACGCCGACTATTGCAATGCATGGAAAGAGTTTGTGTCCGGTTCGGAAAACAATGTACTGCTCGACTTTTCGTATGCGGGATATATGCACGGAGAAGTAGCGCCACCGGAAATGGAGGAGCTGATAGCTCGCGGATATAAAGTGTTTGATGTAACCCATTATGGTGCCATACCTGATGATGACAAGTCAGATCGGGAAGCATTCTTAAAGGCTTTGGAAGCAGCAGGGGCAAAACGTACGCTCAACGGAAACACTACCCGGATGCAAGTAAATGGAGACGCTCCTCTAAATGCCATTATCTACTTCCCGAAAGGAGAATATATTTTACAGACCGAAGAGGAAGTAGACAAGACTATCAGCCTTACTATGGGCGGTTTCCTTATCAAAGGAGCAGGTAGAAATCTTACTACGCTCAAGATGAATGCTAAAAATACAATGGCTACCCCCGGTGATATGTGGACGTGTCCCACAATGATTGAAATAAAGAACTATTCCGGTGTTAACATGAAATCCGACATTACCGAGGTTGTCGCCGATACTCCCAAAGGCGGGTTTGAGATAACCGTAGGTAGTGTTTCTAAAATCAAGGCAGGTGACTGGGTATGTCTCTACGTGAAAAACAATGACCCGGAATTTGTTGCCAAAGAAATAGCCCCCCATCCCATCAGCGATTTGAACGCTGCAACTTCAATCGTGAAAGATGGAGCGGAAATATATGATTTACATCAAGTAGCTTCCGTCAATGGTAATAAGGTTACTTTCAAAGAGCCTATCATGCACGAAGTGGAAGCCAAATATAATTGGGTTATCAAAGAATACAAACATTATGAAAATGTAGGAGTGGAAGACATCGCTTTTGAAGGAAAAGCGGAAGAGAGATTCCAGCACCATGAAAGTAGCAGTAACAATGGTTCTTATGACAGCGAATACAAGCTTATAGACTTAGTACGCCTGACCAACTCATGGATGCGTCGTGTTAATTTTATCAGTGTCAGTGAAGCTGCCTCTTTGGTTAGTTGCGCCAATGTATCGGCCTATGATATAGAAATCAGTGGCAATCGCGGACATTCAGCCGTACGCTCCAATTCTTCTTCACGCGTATTTATAGGCAAAGTATACGACCATAGTAGCGGTTATCGGATTCCTAAAGCCGGACAGTTGGCTGAATGGATGGAAAATGCCGGACAGTACCACGGCTGTGGTGTATCCAAACCAAGCATGGGAGCTGTTATCTGGAATGTACAATGGGGAGACGATGCTTGCTATGAAGCTCACGCATCACAGCCACGTGCTACATTGATAGACCGCTGTACAGGCGCTTTCATTCCCAGCCGCCAAGGTGGAGACCGATACGAAGTTCCTAATCATTTAGGGGACTTAATCATTTGGAATATGAATGCTACCCGTACGGGCTATGAAAGCAATTGGAACAATCAGTTTGTTTGGTGGGATAAGAGCTCTGCGTGGAGCAAAACAGTACCGCCCGTTATCGTCGGTTTCCACGGTGCTTCTATCAATTTTGCCGAAACATTTATCAGTGATGTACCACAAAACAAACGCATCGAAAGCCAAGGCAGTCGCGTAGAGCCTTATTCTCTCTATGAGGCGCAACTCCGCCGCCGTTTGGGCTATGTACCCGCTTGGCTTACGGCATTGAAATAATAAATCCTTTTTAAGGTAATAATGCCAAAACAGAAGAGGCTGACTTACGGTCAGCTTCTTCTTGTTATCTATCCCCCAAAGTAACATCCCCATAAGCTAAGATACTATCATCGGAAGAAAAAACATCTTTTTTCTTTTTGCAGGTTACCCCTTCACCTTTCACAACTCCCTATCCATACGGGATAACGGGTGAAGGGAGTAAAATGCATTCTATAAATACCCAATGACATAAATCAGCTCGACAATTCTTCCTTAAAAGCAAATCAGCTCCCTAATATTTGTCCCACAATATAAAATTATTCATTTCACAGGGCGAAATTATTTCCCACACGAGACGAATCTATTCGTCTTACAAGACATATCTTGTTATCAAAATGCCTCACTTTTACACCCCAAACACCACACCTTAGCAACTGAAATGCCACAGCATAACGCACTAAAGCCCTAAGGTTTGGGAAGCAAATCCCTGTAATTTGAGGAGCAAAGATGAGGCGTTTGGGTTGCTAAAGTGTGGCATTAAGGAACAATAAACTGTGAGGAAATCGTGAACAGAAAGAATCAAAGGGTTCACCCACTATCCCGCATGAACAGGGAGTTGTGAAAGGTGAAGGGTAAAAGAGATAAAATGTAAACATCTAAAGAAAACCCGTTATTGCTTCAATCGGAATTCCACCGGCTGTCCGTGCTGGCAGGTAACAGTTATTTCCGTAACATCTCCTGTTAACTGTATTTTTACCTTTTCATTGGATACAGCCAAACTCCACGCACCTCTCAGATGTAAAGTTTTGAAAGACGGCGCACTGGGCTCGGGAGTAGTGTATGTTTTTTCCTTGATGTGCAGGTTAGGATCACAAACGCTGACAATCAGTGTTCCGTCCTCTGCCGTACGGTGCATTACCATTGTTTCAGGAGCAATATCCGCAACAATTTCATCTTCCGGCAAACTGACAGCCTCAAAAGCAGCATACCCTGTTACCCCCGAAGCACGATCGAAAACGATATGCGCCTGCCGGTCACGACGGAGAATAGAATAACCGGGATCCTTCTGTGCTGCGGCAAGTTCTTCGGCAGTGGGTTGAATGAGCACACTGTAAGCGTAAGTAGCGTCTTTGGGAGCCAAACCATGTACTATATAGGCACTGGCAAATATACCCTTTGTCGGAGATTTATCCTTATCTTTGGCGCTTTGCTGTTCGGCAATCTGCACACGTACCAAACCTTCCAGCACAAGATAATGATTGCCGTATCCGTCACGCAACCAACAACTGGAATTACCCGCCAGTTTTGCGCCAAATGAAGGCTTGTCTATCTCCTTTCCCATTACGGAGATGAACGCTTTACCCGGACGATATTCACTCTGAAAAATGGTTGTCTCCGTAGGATACTGCGCATTACTATTACTGATGCCCGTACCCAAACAGACCACACGATTATCGAAACAGAAAGCGGACTTGCGTGCCACAAAGTCAGGAGTGAAATTCTTATAATCGGCTTCTTTCAACTTCATTGCAAACATACCGTTACGTCCCTCCAAAGAGGAAGTTCCGGCAAAGTTCTCGGTAGAACGCGCCATTAAAGTACCGGAACGAGGATTATCCAGCAATACCAGGGGCAGATGAATGGTTGTTGTGCCCGGAAGGCGGTTCCAGTCCCATCCTTCTTCTACATACCCGCTTGCCTTGCGTGAAGGATAGCCCATTATCTGAATGGAACCGTAGCTTTGGTAGCGTCCGTAACGATTGTCTTTCGTATAAATCTCCGAACCCCACACATTTGTATTGAATCCCTTAAGCGTCACCATCCAATTGGCACGGCGGTGAATACCGGCAGCGCCATAGTTATAGACAAAAAATCCTTGTGGAGCTTTGGCCGGTTGAATGCCTTTTTCCTTAAAGAAGCGGGTTTCCGGACTATTCTTACCATTCATCAAACGAAGATAGTCGGCAGCCAGCGCACGGTCGAACTCACCGCTTTGTCCGGATAAATCACCGGAAAGAGCCAGTTGCGCAAATGCTTTAATGTCTGCCCCACCCATTTTGCCACTGAAAGGATGGCGTCCGCCAAGTCCGGTGCTCCACTCTATCAGATTGGAATAATTGCGCATGGCGGTAAAAGCGCTTGCCAAAAGACGACGGGCTTCGAGCGAAGGCACGAATTCCGTTCCACCGGTCATGGCAATATAATCGCTCACCGTAGCAAGTGCTCCGGTAGTATAAGCAGGATAGAAACCGCCATGATGAAAAGTCGTACCGTCCACTTTGATACCGCCAATCGTACCCGGTGTACAGTTTACCGAACCGGATACCCAGCGTGATAAGCCGTACAAAGCCTGTACACGTGCACATTCGTCGGGAATCATCATAGCGGAAATCAGCTTGGGCTGCAACAAGGTGTTCCAGGAATCAAGCATTTCATCGCGTATCTCGGCGCAAGGACGTCTCGTTTCCTGCAAGGCAGACCAAAAAAGCAATGTTTTGAGAATGTCATCACGGCGCGAAGACTTCAGAATGGCTTTACGCATCAACCAAGCCGTGGTATATATCTTACGTATCTGGTAACCGTAATGATGGTTAGTACCCATACCGCTGCCATAGGCAAAACCCTGGTCTATCGCATAATCCCATACTGTAAAGTAATTGCTTTCGGCCTCATAAGATTTGTTGCAATAAGCATCGTAGGCAAATCCGGTAAGCATGGCTTCGAGGTCATTCCAAGATAGTTCGCCTTGATTACGATGCAACTCGTCGGGAGCCAGTAAAGGCGCGCCCGTAAAACCCGAACCTGACGGATAGATGTCAGCCTTTGCATAAGTAGCCATAGCTTTTTTCACTGCAACAGCCACGGTAGAAGCAGCAGGCGGTGTCAAAGCTTCGTTCAAACGTTCTTCTATCGTTTTAAGATCCCGGCGTTGTTGTTCCGTAAGTTTGGCTGGACGGGGAATGTCATATGCGTACTGTTCCCACTCCCATACACGGCACCAGTGCCAAAGGTCTCGCCCTACGGCAAGGCTGTTGTAATCTATCTGCATATCGGGGGTAGTACGCAGGTTCATCGCTTTTTCGGGAAATTTCCAACGGTCGAAAAACACCCGCCCTTTACGGTTGGGAGCTACTATGCGATAAGAGGCTATTGCCTTATCTGTCTTATCGCCACGCATGCTCTTGAAGCCAATCCAGCAAGCACGCCATCCAGGCGATTGCAACCGGTACGTAAACCAATAGGATACTTTACCCTCGGCATTGAGAAACTCAAAGCGTAATGAATCCGGCTGTGACTTCTCATTGTAAATCCACAGCGTGATACCATGTGTGGCCTCTGTCTTATTGTTCAAAACCTGCGGAGCGTCCAACGCAACGTACATTGTCGAACCGGGAACAAAATTCCATTCCAGACTTTTCTTACCTTCTTTATAATAACGGTTTGATAAAGAAAGGGATTTCTTGTCGGGAGAAGTAAACTCCTCGGGAACCCGGTCTTCAAAGCCAATGACTTGCTGCGCACTCAAAGAGAATGTACAAAGGAATGCAAAAGAAAGCAGAATAAATTTCATACGTTATTTGTATTGACATTAGGTTGATTTCAGGTGACTATCACCTCTTTTACAAATACAAAAATACACGAAATGATAATAGAACAAAGAAGAAAATGTTCAGAAATCAGCAGAAATCAGCAGAAATCATACATTTACAAAGATATGTAATATAAAAGCCGGAAACGTATAATCCATAACCAATCGTCTGCAATCAATTATCTTATACACTTCGCATTAACAGTTATTTATATATTTATTTTTACAATATTGTTGTTTTATCAATTATTTTATAATATTTTTGTCACGCAACAAACAAAAAATCATAAATAGTGTATGGCATTAATAACGTACATTCTTATTGCGATACCGGTATGTCTACTGGCTGTCATTCTATGGCTATATTTCAATTATTGCAAATATAAACGCAAGAATCATTTCATACTCCTGATGCTTCTTTTTTATCCGGTATTGTCGTATGCACAATATATGGACAAAACGCAATGCAAAATTTCATTTTCATCGCATGCAAACCAGGCAGGAAAATTGGAATATACCCAAGACGGAATAATTTACCGTTTTACACCGGAAAGCAATGCGTGGAAAATAACCATCAAAAATAATACGAACAAGAATGCACGGATAAATTGGGAAAAAGGCAGTTTTATCATTAATGGAAAAGCTTCCGGAATCAGTTTGTATCCTTTTACATCCGATGATCCCCCTATGGATGTTATCAAAGAAAAATCTGAAATAACCCGAACCGTTACTGCATCCAACTTAATAAAAGGGAAAAAGGTTAATAAAATATATAGTAAACGCAATCTGAAGAGAAATGGACGGACGTCCGTCAACATTGCTTTGCCAATCGGTATCGGCAATAAACCGCAGTTTTTCCATATATTCAATTTTATTGTAACAGCTAACTAACTATGACTTTCCAATATATTATCAACCATTTGCATGAACCGCATTTGTGGTGTATTGTACTGACCGCCCCACACGCCGAACTCAATATCCAAAAGAAACTGGAACAACAAGGGTTTATCACTTATGTTCCAACAATTTCAGTTCGGCGCAGTTGGGCCGGATGTATAAAAGAAATACACATCCCGACAATAGCAAGATGTGTATTTGTATATGCAACCAAGGAAGAAATGCAAGAGATGCAAAAGGAATATACCGCCTTATCTCTGCAAACCGTTACAGCTTTATATCAAAGCCAATAAATTCTTTCTAAAAACAAATTTATAAATATACCTACGAATCATTTCAACACATCAGAGATTCTCTTTTTCAAGTTCAATTTTGCCAAATCCTCCGGTTTTAATTCCAACTCCACCAACACCTTAGCGGTAGCGACATTATATGAGGATTCTTTTATATCACAATTTGTCTGTCCTTCATGTAAAGAGTATAGCATAGCAAAGTCATAGTTCAATGCTCTTGAAACGTTGTATAACGTATCCGTATCAATACTTTTCCGTGTCAACATATAATCGACACTTTGAGGTCTAACACCCAATCTTCTTGCAAGTTCAGCCTTAGTAATCTGGTTATCAGCCATAACACTCCTGATAACCTCGCCAATATATATATTACTCTTTTCCATTTCAATGAAGATACGAATTAATTAGCCACACTAAAACTACTTGAATAATAATTTGTCTGTATATAAGTTCGTTTTAATCCATAATTTATTTGTTTTATCAATTAATTTATGATATTTTTGCCGCGTATTCATATAAATAAAAAGATAATACATATAATGCCATGACATTGAGTAGTTGCATTCTCATTACAATCCCGGTCTGTATATCAGCCATCCTTATGCAGACTTACTTTGACAGCCGAAAATACAAACGGATACCTCATCTCATTGTTTTATTGTCATTCCTGTTTCCCACCTTATCACATGCACAATACATCGACAACGAAAACTGCCGCATTTCATTCAAATCATATGAAAACCATCAAGGGAAACTGGAATATAACAAAGAGGGAATTATTTATCAATTCATTCCGAACAGCAATGCATGGAAAGTCATCATCAAAAACAACACCGATGAAACCGTATGGCTAAACTGGAAACAAGCCGGTTTCATTGTTAACGGAAGGGCGTCAGGCATCAGCCTCTACCCTTTTACAACAGACGAAGCTCCTTTGGAAACCATCAAACACAACCAGGAAATAAACCGCACAATTACAGCAACCAACTTAATTACGGAAAAAGGTATCAGCAAAATATATCACAAAAAGAAATTCAGAAAAAACGGAAGAACTTCAGTCATCATCGTTTTTCCAATGACAGTCGGTAATAAACCGCAATTTTTCCACACTTTCAATTTTACAGTAACAAAAGACAACTAACTATGACTTTTCAATATATCATCCATCACTTAGATAAGCCACATTCGTGGTTTATCGTATTGACCAACCCACACACCGAACTGAATACCAAAAAGAAACTGGAGCAGCAAGGTTTTATTACCTACGTCCCATTGGTTTCGGTTCGGCGATGCTGGGAAGGGTGTATAAAAGAAATACACATCCCGGCGATAGCGAGATGTGTATTTGTATATGCAACTGACGAAAATGTACTGAGAATGCAGAAAGAATATACCATACTGAATCCTCAAGCCGTTGCAGCCTTATATCAAGACCAATAAATATAAGCCAGTGTACTGACACTGATAACTACCCAAAGCAGAATACCCTGTACAAGCGGTTTGATACCTACTGCTTTCAGGACATCACGGGAAAGGGAAGCTCCTATAAAGAACAATGTTATTGTCAATGCCTTACGGGCAATACTGTTGATTCCCGCACCGATTAAAGCCCCTGTCTCGGAAAGATTCAAGACATAGGTATTGACAATCATTGCCAAAACAAAGAAGAAGATAAACCAGGGTATACTGATTTTCTGCCCTTTACTTTTGAAAATAAATGAAGTAGCAATTGCCAACGGAATAATCCAAAGCGCACGGGTCAGCTTGATAGTAGTAGCTACCCGCAATGCCTCCTCACCATAGGCAGCACCCGCACCAACTACCGAACTGGTGTCATGAATGGCAATGGCAGCCCATGTACCAAACTCATGCTGGCTCATATTCAAGGCATGACCTATTACAGGAAATATGAACAATGCAATCGCATTCAAAATAAAAATCGTACCCAAAGCCACAGACATTTCACTGTCTTTTGCCTTCAACACAGGACCTACCGCCGCGATAGCGCTACCACCGCAAATAGCCGTACCGGAGCTGATCAGATAAGAAGTGTCACGATCTACTTTCAGAAACTTACGACCAATAACCCAGCCGATAAGTAATGTACCTACCACAGAGATAACCGTAAACTCCATACCTTCCTTACCGGAAGCAAGCGAAGCCTGCAAATTCATACCGAAACCCAGACCCACCACAGAATACTGCAACAGATATTTGGATATTTTCTTATTAAACTTAGGATGTGCCTGTCCGCATAACAAAGCAAACGACAGACCAAGAAATAAAGCTACCGGAGGGGTAACCCATGCGGAATAAGCGTGCATTCCCGGAATATAATCAAGAAACAAGAAAAAAGAAAGAATGACAAGAAGTGAAACGTAAATAATTTTGTTGTTGTTTTGCAGAAAAGACATATTGATGCTTTTCGCCAATGTTCGAGTTGAAGCCATACTTTTTTATTTTTATTAATTTGTTTTCGACCGCAAAGGTAGGCTTCTTTTCTCAATCATGCCAATTGTTTCTGCTTATGTGCTATAACTTATGGTTATTGTGCATGGCAAATTGCATGAATACTTGCGCCAAACCGCTTTCTTGCCCCTGAGGCTGTGCAAAACTAAAATCGCGTAACATAGGCATTCCCTTAATCTCAACGACACGCAACTGTCCAGAATACAATTCGCGCGTAATGGAACGAACGGAAACAATGCCCAGACAATCGGTATGTTCCAAAAACAATTTGATACTTTCCGTGCTTCCCAAATACATCAAAACCTGTAAAGAGGATAACTTTATATTATGTTGCTGCAAGGCACGCTCAAAAACATCCAATGTCCCCGAACCTCTTTCGCGAAGCACCAAAGGCAAATGGAACAATTCATCAGGAGTTATCTCCTCTCCCACAGCCAATTTACTGCCTGTACGCACCACTGCCACCAACTCATCTTCCAAAAAAGTAGTATATCTAATATTAGGCAACCTGAATACTCCTTCGACAAAGCCCAAATCAATGCGATGTTCCTGCAAAGCGGCCTCTATCTCTCTGGAATTACCATTCAACAATGACAGGCTGACTTGTGGAAACTTACCGATAAAGCTGGCAAGCAAAGGAGGTAACACATATTGAGCAATGGTAGTGCTGGCCCCCAGCTTCAAACCGCCTGTATATTCATTATGCAACAAGTGCATTTCGTACTCTAACCGTTTATAGTCTTCCAAAATCCGCTCGCAATGTTCCAAGAGCAAATTGCCCGACTCCGTCAACGAAATTCTGCTACCCTGCCGGTCGAACAAACGTGTCTGATAAGCAGCTTCCAACTCTTGTATATGTTTGGTAATAGCAGGCTGGCTGACAAACAATTCTTGCGAAGCCTTCGTAAAACTCAGATTCTTCGCAACAGACCGGAATACCTTTAAACGAAAATCGCTCACAGCACAATGAATTAAATTGATTAATTATTCTGCAAATCTTCACTCCTGATACCCAACACCGACATCAGCGGATACCCCAGCATCTCCCAACGGCATACAGCCGGGGCGGCAGGCTCCTCCATACGGAAATAAACAATGTCTTTTGCCTCTTCTTTATGTCCGGCATTTTCCAATGCGCATTCCCTCAAAACGTTCTCAACCTCTTTACCATACTCCTCATTAAAAGGAACAACAATCAGCTTCTTCACTTCGGCGGCATTCAATACTATCTGCAACAAATCAAGATACAAGTCTCCACGAGACACAAAACCCTCTGAAGGCACAGCCATAAAACTGAATTCACCCAAAGAAGCCTTAAACGCTACTCCATCCAATTCGTTCTTCAAATCGGATGGCAGGCAGTGCTCCAGCTTTCCGGACTGCTTATCATATACGAGAAGTACCTGTACATCATTGTCACTCCCTTTCAACCCGGCATCCATAGCCAGATACATGGTAAAAAGTGCCAGATCCACTGTTTGTAAAGAACGTCCCAGCAACGGTTCAAAATACTTCCTCAAATCGTTTATAACAAAATTCAGGTAGGCAACATCAATCACCATTACCGTTTCGGAAAGTTTTATTTGGGTATTTTCCATATTACTCATTTATTTATTGAGGGAGTAAAGATACAAAAAGTTTTGTAGATAAAAGGTATTTGTCGCAAATCAGCCAATTTGACATTCATTTTCTTCTATTAACTGAAATTTTGTCTCATTTTTGCTGCTGGCAAATCTTTTGCGCTTTTTAAAGTGTTATGAAGCTGATAAAAATAGAAAGGAGAACTAAATATGAACTTTAACCAATTTACTATCAAAGCTCAAGAAGCCGTACAAGAAGCCGTGAACTTGACGCAAGCACGGGGGCAGCAAGCCATCGAACCTGTACACTTGCTTCAAAGCGTGATGAAAGTGGGCGAAAACGTTACCAATTTCATCTTCCAGAAGTTAGGCATGAACGGGCAGCAAATCGCACTCGTACTTGATAAGCAGATTGACTCCCTGCCCAAAGTATCGAGTGGAGAACCCTACCTGAGTCGTGAGACTAATGAAATTTTTCAGAAGGCCACCCAATATTCCAAAGAAATGGGCGATGAGTTCGTTTCACTGGAACCGATGTTGCTCGCTTTGCTCACTGTAAAAAGTACCGCTTCCACCATCCTGAAAGATGCCGGAATGACGGAAAAAGACTTGCGCAATGCAATCAATGAATTACGGAAAGGCGAAAAGGTTACTTCGCAATCCAGCGAGGACACTTATCAGTCATTGGAAAAGTATGCCATCAATCTGAACGAGGCAGCCCGAAGCGGCAAACTGGACCCCGTTATCGGACGTGATGAAGAAATCCGCCGGGTTCTGCAAATCCTAAGCCGCCGTACCAAGAACAATCCTATATTGATAGGTGAGCCGGGTACAGGTAAAACAGCCATTGTAGAAGGACTTGCCCACCGTATATTGCGGGGTGATGTACCTGAGAATCTGAAAAACAAACAAGTTTATTCACTGGATATGGGTGCATTGGTTGCAGGAGCCAAATATAAGGGCGAATTCGAAGAACGTCTGAAAGCCGTCGTCAATGAAGTGAAGAAATCGGAAGGAGACATCATTCTGTTCATCGACGAAATCCACACATTGGTAGGCGCCGGTAAAGGCGAGGGAGCAATGGATGCCGCCAATATTCTGAAACCTGCTCTGGCACGCGGTGAGCTGAGAAGCATCGGTGCTACCACCTTGGACGAGTATCAAAAATACTTTGAGAAAGACAAGGCTTTGGAACGCCGTTTCCAAATCGTTATGGTAAACGAACCGGACACGTTAAGCACCATTTCCATCCTTCGTGGCTTGAAAGAACGTTATGAAAACCATCACCATGTACGGATTAAAGACGATGCCATCATTGCTGCCGTAGAATTGAGCAACCGTTATATCACCGACCGCTTCCTGCCGGATAAAGCCATTGACCTGATGGATGAAGCTGCCGCCAAACTCCGTATGGAAGTAGATTCTGTACCGGAAGAGTTGGATGAGATTTCCCGTAAAATCAAACAACTGGAAATTGAACGCGAAGCCATCAAGCGCGAAAATGACCGTCTCAAACTGGAGCAAATCGGCAAGGAACTTGCCGAACTAAAAGAACAGGAAAAGTCGTATAAAGCAAAATGGCAAAACGAAAAGACACTGGTCAACAAAATTCAGCAGAATAAAGTTGAAATAGAAAACCTGAAGTTTGAAGCCGATAAAGCGGAACGTGAAGGTGATTATGGAAAGGTAGCCGAAATACGTTATGGCAAACTTCAAGCACTGAATCAGGAAATTGAAGAGACCCAGCAAAAGCTGCACGAAATGCAGGGCGATCAAGCAATGATTAAGGAAGAAGTTGACGCCGAGGATATCGCAGATGTAGTATCCCGATGGACAGGCATACCGGTAAGCAAAATGCTGCAAAGCGAAAAGGAGAAACTATTGCATCTGGAAGATGAACTGCATCAGCGTGTTATCGGACAGAATGAAGCCATCGAAGCTGTAGCCGATGCTGTACGCCGCAGCCGCGCGGGACTGCAAGATCCCAAGCGTCCTATCGGCTCATTCCTCTTTCTCGGTACTACCGGTGTAGGTAAAACGGAACTTGCCAAGGCGCTTGCCGAATTCCTGTTTGATGATGAAACGATGATGACGCGTATCGATATGAGCGAATATCAGGAGAAACATAGCGTTTCCCGTCTGGTAGGAGCTCCTCCGGGATATGTGGGATATGATGAAGGCGGTCAGTTGACGGAAGCTGTACGCCGCAAACCTTACTCCGTCGTACTGTTCGATGAAATAGAGAAAGCACATCCGGATGTATTCAACATACTATTGCAAGTATTGGATGACGGACGTTTGACGGATAATAAGGGACGTACCGTAAACTTCAAGAATACCATTATCATCATGACTTCCAATATGGGTAGCGGATACATTCAAAGCCAAATGGAGAAACTGAACGGTTCCAACAAGGAAGAGATTGTAGAGGAAACCAAGAAGGAAGTTATGAATATGCTGAAAAAGACAATCCGCCCGGAATTTCTGAATCGTATCGACGAGACAATCATGTTCTTGCCGCTGACTGAAAAAGAAATTAAACAGATTGTTGTACTTCAAATCAAGAGCGTACAAAAGATGTTATCCGGAAACGGCGTGGAACTGGTATTGACCGATGCCGCCATAGATTTCCTGGCCAATGCAGGATATGATCCGGAGTTTGGTGCCCGCCCAGTAAAACGTGCTATCCAGCATTACTTGCTGAACGATTTGTCTAAGAAATTATTGTCGCAGGAAGTTGACCGTAGCAAACCAATCACGGTAGATATCAATGCAACGAAAGACGAATTGGATTTCAGAAACTGACAAGCTAAAAAAAGAAGAGGGTGTGTCAAAATACACTTGATGATTTCTTTTAGGCACGGATTTCGCGGATTTCACGGAAAAAGAACAAAGAACGTGGAATCTGTGCCTAAAAAGAAACAATTAGCAAGCGGATGTTAATTTTGACATACCCTCTTTTTATTTTAACCTCAGAATGAAGTATAATTATTCAGCTGTTTCTTCTTTAACCTCTTCAGCAGCAGTTTCAGATGTTTCTTCAAAGTCTGTCATATCACTTGCTACCAACAGATTATACCAGGAAATCAGTTTTTTAATATCAGACACATATACGCGGTCGCGGTCAAAATTAGGCAACACCTCCGCCAAATAAGCTTGGAGTTCTTTCACAGAAGCCTTTTTTACATCCAATGCCACGGCTGCACCGTTTTCCTTTTTCTTCATTGAGAGAAGTACATCTTTCAAAGGTACTTCTTCTGTATCTGTATACATGGCAATATCTCCTAAAGAGATAATCTTTTCATTACCATAAGCAGGAAAACGTTTCTTGTTAACAAGTGACTCCACAATCAACATATTCTTTCCCTGAGAGATGAGTTTATACAATCCCGGCTTACCGGAAATAGACAAAATAGTCTTCAACATAATATATTCAGTTTTTGTAATTAGTAGTTCATTTTTTCGGTGGGCAAAGATAGGTATTATTTTGAGACAGAAAAGTGATTAAGCCCAAAACCTGCGGAATTAACGGTGTTTCGCCATCATTCACTATCACAAAATCTGCCAGTTTCCGTTTTTCTTCATCGCCCATCTGACTACGAATGCGCTTTTCTATCAGTTCACGTGAGGAAGCATCCCGCTTCATGGCACGCTGCACCCGTATCTCCTCGGGAGCGTAGACCATAACAACTACATCAACCTCATCTGCAAATCCAGCCTCTATCAGAATAGCAGACTCGATTCCTGCCATCCGGCATGCCGCACGCTGACAAACCCACTGCCTGAAATCCTCTTTTACACGCGGATGAACAATACCATTAATCTGCCCGGCATGCTCGGGACTACCGAAAAGATAAGACGCAAGCAGAGACTTATTCAATACTCCACCGGCATACACCTCCTCACCCAACAAGGCAGTCAACTCACTGCGAATACAAGAGTCTGTCATCATAAGCTGTTTGGTTTCCCCATCAGAAATATAGACCGGGATTCCCATCACCTCCAACAGTCGGGACACAACACTTTTTCCACTGCCGATACCACCGGTTATACCTATCTTGACAGTCATAATGAAGGAGATATTTGTTCTATAAGAAAATCAACCTGCTCCGGATTAAAACGCACTTGTTTCACCCCGTCGGGAATATTCCGCAATTTTACCGTATACTTGTCCGACCCCAAACGCAGCAGTTCCTCATAAGAAACATTGATATGAAAATCATCTGCAGTTATCTCACGGAAACGACTAAGTCCTACCTGGAAAGTTACTTGAACCTTAGAAGGAAAAGCACGCAATACTTTATCAGCCGGAAAGTTTACACCGTGCAACGGTACTTCCACCGTCTTTTCCGTATAAATGTCCACAGGAAGTATCATCTCGATAGAGGCAGGAACAAACTTCACACCTCGTCGCGCAAGCAAAGACACCTGTTGCCGCAATGTATCGGAGACATTCTCCTGTTTGACAGGCTGGGTATAGGCAGCGGTTATCGTATCCAATACCCCTTCCGGTGCATAAGCCAAAACCGAGTCCGGTTTAAAAATCGTATCCGACAAATAATATTGACGGCCGGCACCCACTGTCCCCGATAATCTGACAGGCACCAATTTGGACATTCCCGTTGCATAAATGTATTCCAAGGTATCTGGCTTCATAGAAAGCAAGCGGGTGGAAACATTCAACTGACTCAGCACTTTTTTCTCAAACTGAGAAGCATAAATACGTACATGATTATCAACAGCTTTATAATCGGAAAAGTCAAGCGAAACCGGATAGAAGCTCTTTCCCAACATATAATTAAGCAAAACAGTACCTTTATCCTTTACCTTTATATGCAGTTCGGAGACCGGCTCTGAAGTAATCATCGTATTATTAGGCACTCCACGCAAACGGACCGGAATAGAAAATTCCGCTTCATAATCGTTGTTCAGTGTCTGCAACAACCAGAAACCACCGGCTATAAAGAAGAAAAATAAAAAAACAAAGAACTCTCTGCTCTTATCACTGAGCAGAAAGTCCTTTGTTTTTCCGGTTATATTCAAATAAATACGTCTTATGTTCCTACGATCAAACATAGGCTCACATCTGCTTATTTAGAAGCCTGACTACTGTTTGCATCAGCAGCAGCGGCAAAAATGGAATTCTTGTCAATATGGATTTTAACGTTGGAAGCAATTTCAAGAACCACATCATTATCGTTAATTTCCTTGATAATACCATGAATGCCACCGGCAGTAATCACCTTTTGGTTCACTTGAAGAGATTTGCGGAAATTCGCAATTTCTTTTTGCTTCTTATTTTGCGGGCGAATCATAAAGAAATACATAATAGCGAACATAGCTATCAACATAATCCACATCATGCTTCCGTCCGGGCCTGCAGCAGGAGCTTGCAGGAAAAATACTGTCATCAAATTCATAAATATTCCGTTTTAATTTTTATTATTCAACAAAGGTATCAGTTTTTCGACAACTTCCCTTCTTTTTTCAATTCCTTAACTATTCCATCCAAAGTGCCATTGACAAAACTGCCACTCTTGGCTGTACTGTACACTTTGGCTATATCTACATACTCATTCAACGAAACGCTGACGGGAATGTTCGGGAAACTCAATATTTCGGCCAATGCACACTGCATGATAACTACATCCATAAAAGCTACACGGTCCAAATCCCAGTTACGTGTGTTTTCGCTAATAAGATGACGGTAGTAATCGCAGTTCAGAATAGCACGGCGGAACAAACGGCGGGCAAACTCCTGATCTTCATCATCCTTAAACTCAGGCAATAACGGCTGATTCGCGCCATTCTTCTCATCAAAGCGTTTGATTGTTTTCAGAACGAATGTATCCACAATTTCCTTGTCGTCATTCCAATAAAGGCTTTGATCTTCGAGTAATATATCAAGTTCCTCATTATTGAAAATGAATGTCTTATAAAGCTTTCTCCATAATTCACGATCTGCCTCGTAAGAGTTTTCGGAAGAAGCCATATATTCCTTATATATATCAGACGCTACAATCTTTTCAAATAACCCTTTAACAAAATCTTCATCATTCTCCCAAGTACGTTTCTGGTTGGAAATAAAGTCCATCAACTGCCTGTTCACTTCCAGTTGGGAAATGAATTTGTTTTCTACAAACTTCATGTTCGGATACAACTCTTCGGCTGTGGGAGCCAACTTTGCTTTTGCCGCATCAATGCGCTTTTGTGCGTAGTTCGTCAAGGCTATCATCAACATAAGCAGATAATTGTAAAGGTCATATGCCTTGGAGAGACTAAAGAACAACTCTTTCTCCGCAGCATCTAAATTTTTACTGCCATTCTGATAATAAGCATATACAATCTGTATAATCTTAAGACGAATAAGAACTCTGTTTATCATAACTAAAGTAAATACTGGTGTTTTAACGAGGTGCAAAAGTAGATATTTTTAATGAGTTTACATAAATAAATCACATTTTTTAATGCAGATAATCATTATCCGGGCTTTTTCTTTTGACAGTTTAAAAAAAATCGTCAATTTTGAACCCGATTACAACAAGATAGCTATAATATGGAAGACTTTAAAAAGAAAAGCGGACTGGACGTGAGCGACAAAGAAATAGTATTCTCCCAATCCATTAAAGCAGGCAAGCGCATCTATTATTTAGATGTTAAGAAAAACAGAAAGGACGAAATGTTCCTTGCTATCACTGAAAGCAAGAAGATAGTAACGGGTGAAGGAGATGAATCACAGGTTAGTTTTGAAAAACATAAAATCTTTTTGTACAAAGAAGATTTTGAAAAATTCATGAATGGCCTGCAACAGGCTATTGGCTTCATTCAGGAACAGCAAGGATGTTTTATGCGCCGCAACGACAATGAAGAACAACCTGACAATGTGCAGCCGGCAGAAGAACAGAAAGAAAAAGATTCTCCGCTTGACGGAGAAATTAAAATAGATATTGATTTTTAAAGGAAAACCTTTTGATAATTCAAAAAGAAGCGGTATTTTTGCACCGCTTTTTTGCAACATCGTGTGGTGAACCACATCGTGTGATGGTGAATTAAGCAATAATCTACTTAATTTAGAGTAACACAAAAAGAAATTAAAATGAAATCAATTGAAGTAAAAGGAACTGCAAGAACTATTGCAGAGCGTTCTTCGGAACAAGCAAGAGCTTTGAAAGCTATTCGTAAAGACAACGGTGTACCTTGCGTACTCTACGGGGCAGGTGAAAACGTTCATTTCACTGTACCGGCAGAAGGTCTGCGCAATTTGGTTTATACTCCGCACATCTACGTGGTTGACCTGATTATCGATGGCAAGAAAGTAAATGCTATCTTGAAAGATATTCAATTCCACCCGGTAAAAGATACTATCCTGCACGTTGACTTCTATCAGATTGATGAAACTAAACCTATCGTAATGGAAGTTCCCGTACAAATGGAAGGTCTGGCAGAAGGTGTGAAAGCCGGTGGTAAGCTGACTCTGCAGATGCGTAAACTGAAAGTTAAAGCTTTGTACAACGCTATTCCTGAAAAACTGATTGTCAATGTATCTCATTTGGGATTGGGCAAAACGGTAAAAGTAGGTGAATTAAGCTACGAAGGTTTGGAACTGTTGAATGCTAAAGAAGCCGTTGTATGTGCTGTTAAGCTGACTCGTGCCGCAAGAGGTGCTGCTGCAGCTGCTGCAAACAACTAATCGGCGCTTTCTTAGTAAGCAAACGAGATATTCCGGAACGCGGATTAACGCAGACGACGCAGATTTCATATCCGCGGACAACTGCGATAATCCGCGTTCCTCTCTTTTTATCTGAATTATCATTAAAGCCAAGTATATAAAAATGAAATATCTAATTGCCGGTTTAGGCAATATCGGTCCCGAATATCACGAAACCCGCCATAATATAGGCTTCATGGTAGTAGATGCTTTAGCTCAAGCAGCCGGAATAACCTTTAATGACGGACGCTATGGTTTTACAGCTACCATGTCGGTCAAAGGACGCCAACTGATATTGCTGAAACCGTCTACTTTCATGAATCTGAGTGGAAATGCCGTACGCTATTGGATGCAAAAAGAGAACATTCCGTTGGAAAACGTACTGATTGTAGTAGATGATTTGGCACTACCTTTCGGCACCCTGCGGCTGAAAGGGAAAGGAAGCGATGCGGGACATAACGGACTGAAACATATTGCAGCCACATTAGGTACCCAAAACTATGCCCGCCTGCGTTTTGGTATCGGTAATGATTTTCCCCGCGGCGGACAAGTGGATTTCGTTTTGGGACACTTTACGGACGAAGACTGGAAAACAATGGATGAACGCCTGAAAACAGCAGGCGAAATCATTAAAAGTTTCTGTCTCGCCGGTATAGACATTACAATGAATCAGTTCAACAAGAAATGAGTGAAGCAAGAATAGACAAATGGATGTGGGCTGTACGCATATTCAAGACACGTACAATTGCAGCCGAAGCCTGCAAAAAAGGACGTATCAGTATCAATGGTGCACTTGCAAAGGCAGCTCGAATGGTGAAGCCGGGAGATGTAATACAAGTACGCAAACCGCCGGTTACCTATTCTTTCAAAGTACTACAGACTATTGAAAAGCGTGTAGGCGCCAAGCTTGTTCCCGAAATGATGGAGAACATAACCGCCCCAGAGCAATATGAACTGTTGGAAATGAGCAAAATCAGCGGATTTATCAACCGCGCTAAGGGAACGGGACGCCCCACCAAAAAGGATCGCCGTGAACTGGAAGACTTCACTGCGCCTGAATTCGTGGATGACTTTGATTTTGATTTCGACTTTGAAGAATAATATACAAGTATGAGTGAGAAAATAATAAAATGGGGATTTATCGGCTGCGGAGAAGTGACCAAATACAAAAGTGGACCTGCATTTCAGAAAATTGAACACTCCGAAGTGGTAGCTGTGATGAGTCGGGATATCTCCAAAGCCAAAGCTTATGCCAAAGAAAGAGGCATTGCCAAATGGTACAATGATGCACAGGAACTGATTAATGATGAAGACGTAAATGCCGTATATATTGCCACCCCACCCTCTTCCCATGCCACATATGCCATTATGTCCATGAAAGCCGGCAAACCAGTATACATAGAAAAGCCGATGGCAGTGACTTATGAAGAGTGTTGCCGCATCAACCGTATTTCCCAAGAAACCGGCATTCCTTGTTTTGTAGCCTATTACCGCCGTTATCTTCCTTATTTCCTGAAAGTAAAGTCATTGGTGGAAGAAGGGGCCATCGGAAATGTCATCAATATACAAATTCGCTTTGCCCAGCCACCTCGCGATCTGGACTATAACAAGGAGAACCTACCCTGGCGTGTACAGCCCGATATCGCCGGTGGCGGTTATTTTTATGATTTGGCTCCACACCAGATAGACATACTGCAAGATATGTTCGGATATATTCTTGAAGCCAACGGATACAAGAGCAACCGTGGCGGACTATATTCTGCAGAGGATACCCTCAGTGCCTGTTTCCAATTTGACAGCGGTCTGGTAGGCAGCGGCTCGTGGTGTTTCGTTGCACATGAGTCTGCACGTGAAGACCGTATCGAAATCATCGGAGACAAAGGTATGATATGCTTTTCTGTATTTACCTATGATCCCATAGCCTTACACACCGAACGAGGAAGGGAAGAAATCCCTGTAGAAAACCCCATTTACGTCCAGCAACCGCTTATTCAAGCTGTTGTAGACCATTTACTTGGCAAATCAATCTGTAACTGCGATGGCGAAAGCGCAACACTGACAAACTGGGTAATGGACAAAATTTTAAATAAAATATAAAATACGAAGTATAAGGTATAAATGGCTATGCTATGATATTACATAACCATTTGTCATTCATAAATCATGATCATTGCCAATTTATACTTTATACTTCATTCTCTTTCAAAGTTTGCTTCTCACCGCTTCAACCAATTCCTGATATTCGACATCCGTCAGATACACCTTTCCCGGATTCATCTGGAAAGTACCACCATAATCGGGACCATCTACATATTTCGGCGCCAAATGAAAATGAAGATGAGATAATTTGTCTGAATACGCACCATAATTAATCTTTTCCGGATTAAAAGCTTTTTGCATGGCACGAGTCACACGGGCAACATCAGCCATGAAAGCATTGCGTTCCTCATCCGTTAGTTCATTCAAGTCATTGACATGGTCTTTGTAAGCCACAAGGCAGCGCCCGCGATAAGTTTGTTCCTTAAAAAGGAAGACACGTGACACACTAAGCTGCGCAATCTCAATCATCAGATTATGCAACGTTTCATTATTCTGACAGTACAGACAGTCTTTCGGATCACTTTTCATGATATTTTTTTTTTAAAGTTTATGTTCGTAAAGCAAAGATAACCGTTATTCCAATATCACAGGTCGACATTCTCATCATTTTCACCGACCAATTTATACACATCGACATTCTCACCGACAATCCATACTACATCCTCCTCGACAAAAGGCTCGTGCACGTCAGGAGCATGCAAAGTTTCCCCTCCTCGCTCCACTCCAACAATCAGGCAGTGGTATTTCTCGCGTATGCCTGCATCTTTCAATGTTTTACCCAAGAACGGAGAATTTGCATCGATACGCAACTGACGCAGTATCATCTCACTTTTTTCCACGGCGTCCGCAGCTATCGTTGAAAGCTTATTCATTTCCTCACCAAACACATTCAATTCTTCATCAGTAGCAATAACCTGTATCTTATCTAAAGGAAAGAGACGCACAGAAGCACCGGGAATATTTATCCGCCTGCGTCCACGAAGAATAGAAACGACATGCACCCCATAACGCTTGCCAAAATTCAACTCCGCCAGCGTCTTGCCTGCCCAAGCCGATTCCCCGGGAATCTCATAATCCGTCAAATGCAAATCACGCGAAAGCAGACGGCCTGCATATTCAGGCTTCTTCTCGCCCAAATATTCCGCACGCATATCCCGCGACCGCAAATTCTGAAAAAAAGTACGTTCAATCATTATAGACTGCCGCTTCAACTGTCTGGAAAGTATCATCACTATAACCAGCAGTACCGCAACTCCAAAGACAAGACCAACCGACAGTTTAAACAGTCCGGCTATTACAAACATCACAAAAGAAACTGCCAACAGAATTCGCAGCACGATAGTAGCTACCAGTGGAGCGCGATTTCCCCGACTGTCGCGCCACAATGTTACGAATTCTACCGAATGGTTTTTCTTAATCATGATAGCTCGCAGAAAAGGAGAAATAAACAGAACAATGACCAAAGCAGACAATAAAGAGCCCCAAATCCCAGGCAAGTTTCCCTTGAAAAACGGTACAAGGAAGCGGAATGCGATAGCAATCACCGCCACACTTACAATGGAATAAACCACCGTAATACGCAACAAAGCAAATATCAGTTTCTTCCATAAACTCTCATGATTCACAGTCTGCGAACCGGAAGCATAATGCAGCAAAAATTTCTGCCACCGTTCCGGCAAATGCGTATCGACAAAATTGGAAGCCGGTTCTGCAAAACGAATCATATAAGGGGTAAGAAAAGTAGTAATGACAGATACAGCCACCACTATAGGATACAGAAAATGACTTGTTACATGCAAAGACACTCCCAAAGAAGCGATGATAAAAGCAAATTCTCCAATCTGCGTCAAACTGAATCCGCATTGCATAGCCGTCTTAAGCGGCTGCCCTGCAAGCAATACTCCCAATGTGCCGAACAACGATTGCCCGACAATAACCGCCAATGTGATGACAACAATAGGACCCGCATATTCTACTATCATCAAAGGGTCTACCATCATACCTACAGATACAAAGAATATGGCACCGAATAAATCTTTTACCGGCTTAACCAGACGTTCAATACTTTCCGCCTCTACCGTTTCAGCCAGAATAGACCCCATGATAAAAGCGCCGAACGCTGCTGAAAATCCCGTATGGGCAGCAAGCACAACCATACCGAAACAAAGCCCGAGCGATACAATCAGCAAAGTCTCCTCACTCATCAGCTTCCGACATTTTTTCAACAGAACAGGAATCAAATAGATGCCGACCACAAACCACAATATAAGAAAGAATAACAGTTTTGCTATACTGCCCAGCATTTCCGTCCCTTCAAAATTATGACTGACTGCCATGGTAGACAGCATAACCATCAGGACAATGGCAAGAATATCTTCCAAAATCAACACACTGAGCACCAGCCCAGTAAACTTTTTCTTGCGCATGCCCAAATCATCAAATGCCTTATAGATAATAGTAGTGGAAGACATGGCTATCATACCGCCCAAGAAAATGCAATCCATCCGTTTCCATCCGAAAGCCGTGCCAACTGCCACGCCCAACAATATCATACAGAATATAATTGTACAAGCAGCGATTATAGCAGCTCCCCCCACCTTGACTATTTTCTTAAAGCTAAACTCCAGCCCCAAAGCAAACAGCAAGAAAATAACGCCGATGTCCGCCCAAGTCTGTATGTTTGCCGTATCCATCACCGAAGGGGTATAAGCCATGTGAGGACTGGCCAAGAAGCCTGCAACGACATACCCCAAGACTAACGGTTGTTTCAGTTTTTTAAATAATAGCGTCATTATTCCGGCGCAAATCAGTATCAATGCCAAATCGGCGATCAAAGGAGCTAAATGTGACATAATATTTGTCCGATTGAAATTCTACTGACAAAGATATAACAAAAAAAGCTTTTGAATCTCTTTTATAACAAAAAACGAGTACCATCAATAGATAAAACAACGACCGGTTGTCTCAATTATAAAATCATTTTAAGAAGAAATACCTTTATAATTAATTGGCGAAAAATTTCTTTATTCAAGTAGAAATATCTTTCTTTGTACTGCTGATTTTAAAAATTTGGAATTGAATACCAACATTAATAAAAACTGTTATGAAAATTTCGCACATTGAACATTTAGGCATTGCTGTAAAAAGCATTGAAGAAGCACTTCCGTACTACGAAAATGTATTAGGTTTAAAATGCTACAACATTGAAACCGTAAAAGATCAAAAGGTAAGAACCGCTTTCTTGAAAGTAGGTGACGTGAAAATAGAGTTGCTCGAACCCACTTCTCCCGAAAGCACCATTGCCAAATTCATCGAAAAGAACAACGGTAACGGCGGTATGCACCATTTGGCATTTGCTGTGGAAGACGGAGTGGCAAACGCTCTCGCAGAAGTTGAAGGAAAAGGTATCCGCCTGATTGACAAAGCTCCCCGTAAAGGTGCTGAAGGCTTGAACATCGCATTCCTGCATCCGAAATCCACACTCGGCGTATTGACGGAACTTTGCGAAAAAGGAGAATAAAGATTTATGGTTTGAAATCATAAATCCGAAAACATAAATCTGAAATCATAAATCATAAATAAAGAATATGAGTAATCAACTTGAGAAAATTAAAGAGCTTATTGACCGCCGTACGGCTGCGCGTCTTGGTGGTGGTGAAAAAGCGATTGCAAAGCAACATGAGAAAGGGAAATATACAGCTCGCGAGCGTATAGCAATGTTACTCGATGAAGGAAGTTTCGAAGAAATGGACATGTTTGTTGAGCACAGATGTACGAATTTCGGTATGGAAAAGAAACACTACCCCGGCGACGGTGTGGTTACCGGTTGCGGTACCATCGACGGTCGCTTGGTCTACATTTTCGCACAGGATTTCACTGTTTCTGCCGGTTCATTGTCGGAAACCATGTCTTTGAAGATTTGCAAAATCATGGATCAAGCAATGAAGATGGGTGCTCCCTGTATCGGTATCAATGACTCGGGTGGTGCACGTATTCAAGAAGGTATCAATGCTTTAGCCGGATATGCCGAGATTTTCCAACGCAATATTCTTGCTTCCGGCGTTATTCCCCAAATTTCCGGTATCTTCGGTCCTTGTGCCGGTGGTGCGGTTTATTCTCCTGCCCTGACTGACTTTACACTAATGATGGAAGGAACGTCCTACATGTTCCTTACTGGTCCGAAAGTGGTAAAGACCGTAACCGGAGAAGATGTCAGCCAGGAAAATTTGGGTGGTGCAAGCGTACACTCTACCAAATCCGGTGTAACTCACTTCACTGCAAAGACCGAAGAGGAAGGTCTTGCACTTATCCGCAAGCTACTGAGCTACATTCCTCAAAATAATTTGGAAGAAGCTCCTTACACAGATTGTACAGATCCCATCGACCGTCTGGAAGATTCTCTGAACGATATTATCCCTGACAATCCGAACAAGCCTTACGATATGTACGAAGTTATCGGTGCTATCGTTGACAACGGAGAGTTCCTTGAAATTCAGAAAGACTATTCCAAGAATATCATTATCGGTTTTGCCCGTTTCAACGGACAATCAGTCGGCATTGTAGCCAACCAGCCCAAATATCTGGCAGGTGTACTTGATAGCAACGCTTCTCGTAAGGGTGCACGTTTCGTCCGTTTCTGCGATGCTTTCAATATTCCTATCGTATCTTTGGTAGATGTACCGGGCTTCCTTCCCGGAACCGGTCAGGAGTACAACGGTGTTATCCTGCACGGTGCCAAATTGCTGTATGCCTACGGTGAAGCTACCGTACCTAAAGTTACTATCACCCTACGCAAATCCTATGGCGGTTCACACATCGTAATGAGTTGTAAGCAACTTCGTGGTGACATGAACTATGCATGGCCTACTGCTGAAATCGCAGTTATGGGTGGTGCAGGTGCGGTAGAAGTTCTGTATGCACGCGAGGCTAAAGAGCAAGAAAATCCGGCTCAGTTCCTGGCTGAAAAAGAAGCTGAATATACCAAACTGTTTGCCAATCCTTACAATGCAGCCAAGTATGGCTATATCGATGATGTTATCGAACCGCGCAACACGCGTTTCCGCATTATCCGCGCCCTGCAACAACTGCAAACCAAGAAATTGACCAACCCGGCCAAGAAACATGGTAATATTCCTCTTTAAGAATTGAGAATTAACAGTTGAGAATTAAAAAATAAAAACTCAAATTTATGAATAAAACAAAAATCGGAATATTCCTTTCATTGATGCTGGTGCTGGGGTTCTGTTCTTCTTGTGGAGAAAAGGAGTCAAACTCTAAACTGTTGCTGAATGAAGTGCTTATCACCAACGAAAGCAACTTTCAGGATGATTACGGTGTTCACAGCGCATGGATTGAGATATTCAACAAATCATATGGCAGCGCCGACCTTGCAGGTTGCTATCTGAAATTCAGCAGCCAACCGGGTGACACCGCTACCTATTTCATCCCGAAAGGTGATGTCCTGACTTTGGTAAAACCTCGTCAGCACGCGCTGTTTTGGGCAGACGGAGAACCTAATCGCGGTACTTTCCATACCAACTTTAAGTTAGACAGCCAGAACGCCAATTGGATCGGCTTATACGATTCCGGCAAGAAATTACTGGACCAGATTGTAGTACCCGCCGGAACATTACAAGCCAACCAATCTTATGCACGTGTCAGTGATGCCACTCCGGAATGGGAAGTAAAAGGAGATGCGTCCGATAAGTATGTAACTCCAAGCACCAATAACAAAACCATTGACAGCAATGCTAAAATGGAGAAGTTTGAAGAGCATGACAGTATAGGTATCGGTATGGCTATTTCCGCCATGAGTGTAGTATTTTCCGGATTACTCCTTCTTTATATCTCTTTCAAGATTATAGGCAAGATTTCTGTAAACCTCAGCAAACGTAACGCAATGCGCGCTAAGGGCATTACCGATAAAAAAGAGGCTAAAGAAAAACAACTGGGAGAAGCACCGGGTGAAGTATTCGCAGCCATTTCCCTGGCATTGCACGAAATGCAGAGTGATGTACACGATGTGGAAGACACCGTACTCACCATTACCCGCGTAAAACGCAGCTATTCACCTTGGAGTTCAAAGATTTACACGTTGCGTGAAACCCCTCAGAGAAAGTAAAGTCACCTTTAATAAAGATAAAACGATGAAAGAATATAAATACAAAATCAACGGTAACGCATATAAAGTTACTATTGGAGATATTGAAGACAACATCGCTCACGTAGAAGTGAACGGTACTCCCTACAAAGTAGAAATGGAAAAAGCTCCGAAAGTTGCAGTCAAACCGGTAGTACGCCCTGTTAGTGCAGCCCCAGCTGCCCCGACTGCTCCAGTTGTAAAACCGGCTGCTGCTTCAACCGGCAAGTCAGGTGTAAAATCTCCGCTGCCAGGTGTTATCCTTGACATCAAAGTCAATGTGGGTGATACCGTGAAGAAAGGCCAGGTTATCATTATCCTAGAGGCCATGAAAATGGAGAACAATATCAATGCCGACAAAGACGGTAAAATTACCGCTATTAATGTTAGTAAAGGAGAATCCGTACTCGAAGGTACTGACCTTGTAATTATTGAATAATATGGGAGAATTTATCACATTTTTAGGAAATAACCTTGCAGACTTCTGGACTTATACAGGTTTTGCCAATGCAACAGGCGGACATCTGGTAATGATTCTGGTAGGTTTATTCTTCATATACTTGGCTGTTGCCAAGGAATTTGAGCCGATGTTGCTGATTCCTATCGGTTTCGGTATGCTGATCGGTAATATCCCTTTCAATATGGAAGCCGGATTAAAAGTCGGTATCTATGAGGAAGGGTCTGTACTTAACATTCTGTATCAAGGGGTAACTTCCGGTTGGTATCCGCCACTTATTTTCCTGGGTATCGGAGCTATGACGGATTTCTCCGCTCTAATCTCTAACCCGAAGCTGATGCTAGTCGGTGCTGCCGCACAATTCGGTATTTTCGGTGCATACATGACTGCTTTGGCTATCGGATTCGATCCGATGCAAGCTGGTGCTATCGGTATCATCGGTGGTGCCGACGGTCCGACAGCCATTTTCCTTTCGTCCAAACTGGCTCCCAACCTGATGGGTGCAATTGCCGTGTCCGCCTATTCCTATATGGCATTAGTACCGGTAATCCAACCGCCTATCATGCGTCTGCTGACCAGCAAGAACGAGCGTCTTATCCGCATGAAACCGCCACGTGCAGTTTCTCATACGGAAAAAGTAATGTTCCCGATTATCGGTCTGTTACTTACCTGTTTCCTTGTTCCGTCCGGTTTGCCTTTGTTAGGTATGCTATTTTTCGGTAACTTACTAAAAGAGAGTGGTGTAACCCGTCGTCTGGCTAACACAGCCAGCGGTCCGCTGATTGATACCATCACGATTCTGCTTGGTCTGACTGTAGGTGCTTCCACACAAGCATCCGAATTCCTGACTACAGACTCATTGTGGATTTTTGGTCTGGGTGCATTCTCATTCATCATCGCAACCGCTTCCGGTGTAATCTTTGTGAAGATATTCAATATCTTCCTGAAGAAAGGCAACAAGATTAATCCGCTGATTGGTAATGCAGGCGTATCTGCAGTGCCTGACTCCGCACGTATCTCTCAAGTAGTAGGTTTGGAATATGATCCAACCAACTACCTGTTGATGCATGCCATGGGTCCGAACGTAGCGGGCGTTATCGGCTCAGCAGTAGCTGCCGGTATTCTGTTGGGATTCCTGATGTAAGCAGTGAAAACGTTTGCATAACCTGCATAAAGGATAATAGCGGAGAGGTAACAGCCTTCTCCGCTATTTTTTTTTAATTTAGCGGAGAAAATAACGAAAAGCTAATATCATGAAAAAAGTATTCTTCATTTTAGGAACACTCCTACTTTCCCTCAGTACGTACGCAGCTATGAACGTAAACAAAATCGATCCACCATTTTGGTACACTGGTATGCAAAACCCCGAACTTCAGCTAATGGTATATGGTGAAGGCATCGGCAATGCAACGGTATCTGTCAACTATCCCGGCGTCTCGCTGAGCAGCACAGTCAAATTGGAAAGCAATAATTACCTGCTGGTCTACCTTAGACTGGATAAAAATGTGAAACCCGGTAAAATGCCACTCACCTTCACGCAAGGCAAGAAAAAGTTCGTCAAAGAATATGAGTTAAAGGCACGTGCCAAAAAAGGCTGCGAGCACAAAGGTTTCGATGCATCCGATGCACTCTATCTGTTAATGCCCGACCGTTTTGCCAACGGCAACCCGGACAACGACCAAATAGCAGGCATGGCAGAATATAAGGTAGACCGCAACGACCCAAATGCTCGTCATGGCGGCGACCTCGCAGGTATCGAACAGCACCTTGATTACTTTTCCGATTTGGGCGTAACCGCCTTGTGGTTTACTCCGGTATTGGAAAACAACATGACCGGCGGTTCCTACCACGGCTATGCCACCACCGATTATTATAAAGTAGATCCCCGCTTCGGCACCAATGAAGAGTATAAGCAGCTCATCGAAAAATCTCATACACGCGGCATTAAAATCGTAATGGATATGATTTTCAACCACTGCGGTGTAGAGCATATATGGATAAAAGACATGCCTTGCAAAGATTGGTTCAACAACCCCGACCATGAAAATAACTTTGTGCAGACATCCTTCAAACTGACTCCCCACGTAGACCCTTATGCTTCGAAATACGATTTCAGCCAGATGAATGACGGTTGGTTCGTAACCGCCATGCCCGACCTCAACCAAAAGAATCCGCATGTATACCGTTATCTCGTTCAGAACAGTTTCTGGTGGATTGAATATGCCGACATAGACGGTATCCGCATGGATACTTACCCCTATGCCGACTATGATGCCATGAGCAATTGGATGAAAGAGTTGAATGAAGAATACCCTAACTATAACACCGTAGGCGAAACATGGGTAACCGAACCGGCATATACCGCATGGTGGCAAAAGGACTCCAAACTGTCCGCTCCTAAAAACAGCAATCTGAAGACGGTAATGGATTTCAGTTTCTATGATAAAATCAACATTGCCAAAACGGAGGAAACAGAAACTTGGTTTAAAGGATTAGACCGAGTGTATAACAGTTTCGTATATGATTTTCTTTATCCGAATCCGGAATCGGTACTCGCTTTCATCGAGAATCACGACACCGACCGCTTTTTGGGTGAAGGCGAAAACCTTCCGATGCTGAAACAAGCCTCTACCCTGTTGCTCACCACCCGACGCATTCCGCAATTATACTACGGAACGGAGATTATGATGAACGGCGTAAAGAGCAAGAGCGACGGTTATGTTCGTAAAGACTTCCCCGGCGGCTGGGCAGACGATAAAGAAACCGCACTGACAGCCGAAGGCCGCAGCAAAATTCAAAACGATTGCTACAATTTCTACAAAACAATACTGAATTGGCGTAAAGGAAACGATGTGATTGCCAAAGGCAGTATGACTCAGTTTATGGTACAAAACGGCGTATATGCCTATGCCCGTCAGTATGAGGGCAAAATTGTTTTCGTAATGCTGAACGGTACAGATTCAGAAACCACCGTTCCTTTAAAATTCTACAAAGAAATTTTGAAAGACAAGAAACAAGGAAAAGATATTCTAAGCGGCAAAACAATTCTCTTTGAAAAAGAGTTGAAGATGGAAGCGCGTGAATCCCTGATCATCGAATTGTAAATAAATTCAGGTTTGACATAAATCAGGTACGGACTAAATAGACACGGATAAATCCATAAAGTCCGTACCTAAAAACAAATAGGGAGTGCATTTTAATGCACTCCCTATTTTTATAATCAGATTAACCTTATCAGTCCAATTGAGCCAATTTGTTTTCAGAACCAAGCACGTTAACGATTTTGTGCTTGTAAAGTTTCTCCATGTTGTCACGAGCCGGACCCAGATATTTACGCGGGTCAAATTCAGCCGGTTTCTCAGCAAACACCTTACGAACAGCAGCAGTCATAGCCAAACGAGAGTCTGAGTCGATATTGATTTTGCAAACTGCAGACTTCGCAGCCTTGCGCAGTTGCTCTTCGGGAATACCGATAGCTGCTTCCAACTTACCGCCGAATTGATTGATTGTATCAACTTCTTCCTGAGGAACTGAAGAAGAACCGTGAAGAACGATAGGGAATCCAGGAAGTTTCTCCATTACAGCATCCAATACTTCGAATGCCAAAGGAGGAGGAACCATACGACCTGTAGCAGGATCAATGTGGCACTGTTCCGGAGTAAATTTGTATGCACCGTGAGAAGTACCGATAGAGATAGCCAATGAGTCGCAACCTGTACGAGTAGCGAAATCGATAACTTCTTCAGGATTGGTATAAGTATGGTGTTCAGCAGATACTTCATCTTCTACACCAGCCAACACGCCAAGTTCACCTTCCACTGTAACATCGAATTGATGAGCATAATCAACAACCTTCTTTGTCAAAGCAACATTTTCTTCGTATGGAAGATGTGAACCGTCAATCATTACTGAGGAGAAACCTGAATCGATACAGCTTTTACAAGTTTCAAAAGTATCTCCGTGGTCAAGGTGAAGAACAATTTCAGGATGTTTGCAGCCCAGTTCCTTAGCATATTCCACAGCGCCCTGAGCCATGTAACGCAGCAAAGTAGCGTTAGCATATTGGCGAGCACCCTTAGATACCTGAAGGATAACCGGAGACTTAGTCTCTACTGCAGCCTTGATGATAGCCTGCATCTGTTCCATGTTATTGAAGTTGAATGCAGGGATTGCATATCCACCTTTGATAGCGCGAGCAAACATTTCTCTTGTGTTTACAAGGCCTAAATCTTTGTAATTAACCATTTTGTTTAAAGTTTATTGTTAGTGAATTAAAATTCTACGCAAAAGTAAGCATTATCCTTTAAAAAGAAGAACAAGAGAAGAATAAAATACCTCTACTCACCAGTCAAATCCATTCTATTTTAAAGCTATTGGCTTGAATTAACAGAATATTGTAATCTCTATATTACAAAGTTTTTGCATCTGTCTGTTCATTCTCTCCTTTTGCGTTCTTACCTCTATAAACAAAAAAGCCGGAAAGCGAGTTTATTTTCCGGCCTGTTATTTACACATTATTATATATTATCTTTTCAGATAGATAATCGTAGGTAAATGGTCGCTGTAACCGTTCAGCCATACGCGCCCGCCATGAGTACGCAAAGGTGAACCTTTGTATTTACCATCCTGCTGAATCAGGTAGTCGCGGATAAAAACCTCGCTATGGTCGTAACGCAGTCCTTTTTTCGCTTTCACCAACGGTCTGGACAGTACAATCTGGTCGAACAGATTCCACTTGCCACGATAGAGCAAGGTTCCCACACCCTTATCCTCCAGTATTTCCCACCAGGGATTGAAGAACTGATTGGCTTTCATGCCCGATATATATTTACGGGCCCCTAAGGTCTGCATGCTTTCATCCATCGGATCGTCATTCATATCTCCCATAACAAAGAGTTTCAGCTTTTTGTCTTCATGCATCAAGGAGTCCGTCAACGCCTTTACCTGCCTGGCGGCATGCACCCGCACCGGTGATTTCGCTCCGCGGGAAGGCCAGTGATTCACAATGAAACACACACGCTCACCCGCCATTCTACCGTCTACAATAAGGAAACCGCGCGTCAGATGCAACGTATCCCCTTCAAACGGAGCGGAAAGTACCAGTTTAGAGTTCGTCACGACAAACTGTTGCGGATCATACAAAAGTGCACAGTCAATGCCACGTCTGTCGGGTCCCTCATAATGAACAAACTTATAGTTAGCCATAGCCGGCTGACTGACAAGATCCGTCAGTACCCTATGATTCTCGACTTCTGCCACGCCAATTACTGCCGGTCCCTCAGGAACCAGATTACGCGACAAGGAACTCAACACGTCCGAGAGATTATGCAGTTTAGCTTCGTACTTTTTCGCAGTCCACCGGTAACTGCCATCAGGCAGGAAGTCATAGTCATTCTTACCTGCATCATGGATGGTATCAAACAGATTCTCAAGATTATAAAACGCTATGCTATACAGTTTGCGTTCCGTGTTCTGGGCTACAACTATTGTAACGCTGAACCAAAAAGAAAAGAATACAATCAGTTTTCTCATAGGTGATATGATATTAATCTCCTGCAAAAATCTAAAATAAAAAGTTACAAACCTATCAATTGCCAGCTTTTTTTGCAAAAAACCTTTTTTCATTTCATAGAAAAGCATTATCTTTGCGCACTGAAAAAGACCATTACACTATTTATTACCAAAATAGTAACAGAATATAAATTAAAAAACAAATATTGAAATGAAAAAAGGTATTCATCCTGAAAATTACCGTCCGGTAGTATTTAAAGATATGTCAAACGGCGATGTGTTCTTGTCTCGTTCTACAGTAAATACTAAGGAGACTATCGAGTTCGAAGGCGAAACTTATCCGTTGGTAAAGTTGGAAATCTCCAGCACTTCTCACCCGTTCTACACTGGTAAGTCTAAGTTGGTTGACACAGCCGGTCGTGTTGATAAATTCATGAGCCGTTACGGTAACCGTAAGAAATAATCTGTTTTTCAAAGAAACGGAAAAAGGGAATCTGCTACAGATTCCCTTTTTTACTATATGCATACTACCCAACGTCAGTCCCATGCAAGACATAATTTCCACGGAAACCGCATCATCCTGTTTAGGTAAATCAAACTTTCCCGCGAAACGGCGGACGCACCACCACAGCCTTCAACTTACGGCCGCGCATATCAATACAGATTTCCGTACCAACCTTACTATATTCGGGCTTCACATACCCCATACCGATACCGATTTTACGGGTAGGCGACATTGTGCCCGAAGTAACCACTCCAATAGGAGTACCTTCCGGATTCTGTAACTCATAACCGTGACGGGGAATACCGCGATCTACCATTTCAAAACCGACCAATTTACGTACCGTACCCTCCGTCTTCTGTTTCTCCAGCATTGGACGATTGATAAAGTTCTTACCCTCTACAAACTTGGTAATCCATCCCAATCCAGCTTCAATAGGTGACGTGGTATCATCCAGGTCATTTCCATACAGGCAGAATCCCATTTCAAGGCGAAGCGTATCACGAGCACCCAAACCGATAGGTTTGATACCGAACTCCGCACCAGCCTCAAACACGGCATTCCATATTTTTATTGCAGCTTCAGGATAGAAATAGAGTTCAAAACCACCGGCTCCAGTATAACCGGTATTGGAGATTATAACATCCGGCTCACCTGCAAATTCACCATGCGTAAAGGTGTAATACGAAAGTTCGGAAAGATTAACAGGTGTCAGTTTCTGCAATGCTTCGATAGCTTTCGGACCTTGTACCGCAAGCTGCGCCATACGGTCGGAAGCATTCTCCAACTCAGCTCCCATCGTATTATGAGACATACACCAGTTCCAGTCTTTCTCGATATTGGAAGCATTGACTACCAACAGATATTTCTCCTGCTCGTACCGGTAGACCAATAAATCGTCTACAATACCGCCATCCTCATTGGGAAAGCAAGTATATTGTACCTTACCGGGAGTAAGGGCTGCTACGTTATTAGAGGTGACTGTCTGTAAAAAGTCCAAAGCATGCGGACCTTTCACCCAAAACTCTCCCATGTGGGAGACGTCAAACACACCGACACCCTGACAAACAGTAAGATGTTCATCAATGATACCGGAATATTCGATAGGCATATTGTATCCCGCAAATTCGTGCATCTTAGCTCCCAGCGAGATGTGCGTTTCTGTAAATGGAGTGGTTTTCATGGTGTGACTTATAAGTTATAGATTATGATTTATTTGTTAGCGGCAACGAGTTCGGCTATCTTGACGATAACATTCATGGCTTTCTCCATATTCTGAATAGGAATAAATTCGTAACGTCCGTGGAAATTCAGACCACCGGCAAAGATGTTGGGGCACAGCAAGCCTTTGAACGAAAGTTGCGCACCGTCCGTACCGCCACGAATAGCTTTTACGTGAGGCTCTACACCGACGGATTCCATAGCTTTAAAAGCTGTATCGATAATATGCATCACCGGCTCAATCTTCTCACGCATATTATAATATTGGTCATGTAGTTCGAGTGCAGCTGTACCCTCGCCATATTCGGCATTAATTTTGCAGACAAGGTGTTCAAATTCTTTCTTGCGGCTCTCAAAACGGACACGGTCGTGATCGCGAATAATGTAAGTAACCGTGGTCTGCTCCACTTCACCCGTAATTCCAATAAGATGATAGAAGCCCTCGTACCCCTCGGTATGTTCCGGTGTTTCGTGGCTGGGCAACATGGAAATAAAACGATTGGCTACGCGGATAGAATTTATCATCTTGTTTTTGGCATAGCCCGGATGTACATTGCGTCCCTTGAAAACAATCTTGGCAGAAGCCGCATTGAAGTTCTCGAACTCCAGTTCGCCTACTTCACCGCCATCCATAGTATAAGCCCATTCGCAACCGAATTGCTCAACATTGAATTTATGCGCACCCAAACCGATTTCCTCATCGGGATTGAAACCGATACGGATTTTACCATGTTTGATTTCAGGGTGTTCTTTCAGATAAGCTACTGCCGAAACAATCTCCGCAATACCGGCTTTGTCATCGGCACCCAATAATGTTTTTCCGTTAGTAACAATCAAATCTTCTCCCTTATGGTCGAGCAATTCGGGGAATCGAGCAGGAGAAAGAACTACTTGCTCATCTGCGCAAAGAACAATGTCCTTTCCATCGTAATTCTCTACAATGCGCGGGGAAACATCTTTCCCGCTCATATCGGGACTAGTATCCATGTGAGCAATGAAGCCGACAACAGGTACAGACTTATCTATATTGGCAGGAAGAGTGGCAAACAGATAACCGTTCTCATCCAATGTAATCTCTTCCAACCCCAAAGCTTCCAATTCTTCTTTCAAGAACCTGGCAAATACCATTTGCCCCGGAGTACTCGGAGTTACCCCACTTTCCTCATTCGATTGCGTATCGAAACTTACATACTTTAAAAAACGTTCTACTAAAGTCATGATGATAGTGATTATAGTTAGTGATTAGCGATTAGTGGTTAGTGATGAACGATTAACGGTCAGTAGGCTACAACCGCGCCCTCCTTTTATCCGAACGGCATTAATCACTTATCACTAAACCCTAATCACTATTTTACTGCCGTAAAATTAAAAAAAGGATTGTGAACTGCCAAGCAATTCACGACCCTTTTTCATTCATTAATAACTATTTTGTCAATCAAAAGTGACTGCTACCATCAAAACAATGGGTACAAAGTTTACATTTAGGCAGACCAATAGCCTCAACCAATGTTTCCAGCGTATTGAACTTTAATGATGACAGTCCAAAACGCTCACGGATAACTTCTACCATTTTCTCGTACTCCGGCGAACCCGTAGTGGCATATTTCTCAAGATTTTTGTTTTCATCACCTTCCAACTCCTTAATGACACGGCGGGTAATCAACTCCAAATCTCCTTTGGATGCTGTGAAGCCTACAAACGGACAGCTATATATCAATGGCGGACAGGCAATACGAATATGTACTTCTTTCGCTCCATACTCATAAAGCACCTTTACATTATCGCGCAACTGAGTTCCACGGACAATGGAATCGTCACAAAACAGAAGGCGTTTACCTTCCAGCATGGCACGGTTGGGAATGAGTTTCATCTTTGCCACCAACGAACGCATTTCCTGCCTGCTGGGAGTGAAACTACGCGGCCAAGTCGGAGTATATTTTGAAATGGCGCGATGATAAGGCACTCCCTTTCCTTCGGCATATCCCAGCGCCATACCGACACCGGAATCGGGTATGCCGCACGTACAATCCACTTCCGAGGTATCGGTCTGTCCCATTTTCAGTCCGGAAACAAAGCGTACATCTTCCACATTCTTTCCCTCATAGCATGAAGTGGGAAAGCCATAATAAACCCATAGGAAAGAACATATCTGCATCTCCTCATTAGGTTTGCGCATCTGCTCCACCCCTTCTGCATGCAGACGGACAATCTCGCCCGGTCCCAGATAGCGATCTATTTCATATCCCAAGTTCGGGAAACTGCTCGATTCACTTGTGGCTGCATATGCTCCATCTTTCTTACCGATAACAATGGGAGTGCGCCCCCAACGGTCGCGGGCGGCAATAATGCCATCTTCCGTCAGCAGCAGCATGGAACATGAACCTTTAATATGCTTGTATACATTCTCAATGCCGTCTACAAAAGTCTTCCCTTGTATCAGCAGCAAAGCGATAAGTTCCGTTTGATTGGTTTTGCCGGAGCTTAATTCGGCAAAGTGCATATTTTGCTCCAGAAGTTCGGTTTCCAACTCTTTCAGGTTCATAATCTTGGCAACCGTAACTATGGCAAAACGACCGAGATGGGAATTTAAAATAAGAGGTTGAGGGTCTGTATCACTGATAATTCCGATGCCGGAATTTCCCTTGAACTTATCCAGTTCGTCTTCAAATTTCGTACGGAAATAGGTACTTTCCAAATTATGAATGGAGCGTGTAAATACAGCCTCATCCTGATCATAAGTAGCCAAACCGCCACGTTTTGTCCCTAAATGCGAATTATAATCTGTGCCGTAAAACAAATCCGCCACGCAACTTGCCTTGGCGACTGTCCCGAAAAAACCTCCCATAAGTTCCTTGTGTTATTAGTTATTTTATTAACGGGCACAAAGGTACAAAGAAGTTTCCTTGTGAGCGATATATTCCACCTCTAAAAATAATAAAAAACTCCCCGCCAAAACAAAGAAGTCAGTCCTGCGGGGAGTTTACCAATACCTAATAAGAATTTCTTTTTACCTTAATCATTTCCATTTTTTCACACTCTTCTTCTCAGCCGGAGTAGCTTCAATCAAGCTCAATGCGAAACCACCGCTACGTGCTTCCCAAACGGAGATTTTGGTTTTGTTGGTTACAATACCTTTCTTTATCTGATAGGAAGTAGGATTCTCTTTGTAGTCGGCATCCTTACCATCGGCATACAGAGTAGCTACATATTGCTTGCCCGGCGTCAGAAAATCGAGAGTAAAGCCGGCTGTGCGGGCATTTTCATCTGTAATGCCGCCTACAAACCAATTATCAGTACCTTTCGCCTTACGGGCTACGGTAATGTAATCTCCCGGTTCAGCTTCAACATATTCGCTGTCGTCCCAATCTACGGCTACATCTTTGATAAACTGAAATGCATCCATGTGCTTCTCGTAATTCTCCACTAGATCGGCAGCCATTTGCAACGGACTGTAAAGGGTTACATAAAGAGCCAACTGCTTAGCAAGCGTAGTTTGTACCTGTCCGTGAGGCAGGTCGCCCATGAAATCCAGTTTTGTATCAAAAATACCCGGAGTGTAGTCCATCGGTCCGCCGATAAGACGGTTGAACGGAAGTAGTGTGGTATGAAACGGCTTGCTACCGCCAAATGCTTCGTATTCAGTGCCACGGGCAGATTCGTTGCCGATAAGATTCGGATAAGTACGGCACAAACCGGTAGGACGTACGGCTTCATGGCCGTTGACACAGATTTTATAGTCGGCAGCTTTTTTTACGGCATAAAGATAGTGATTGTTCATCCATTGTCCGTAATGATGTTCGCCACGCGGGATGATATCTCCTACGTAACCGCTCTTCACAGCATTATAACCGTTATCGACCATAAACCGGTAAGCTTTGTCCATGTGGCGTTCGTAGTTGCGGACGGAAGAAGAAGTCTCATGGTGCATCATCAGTTTAACACCTTTACTCTTGGCATATGCATTCAACATCTTCACATCGAAATCGGGGTACGGAGTCACAAAGTCGAAAACATAATCTTTGGAGTGTCCGAACCAGTCTTCCCAACCTTCGTTCCAACCTTCTACCAGAACCTGGTCAAAGCCGTGGGCAGCGGCAAAATCTATGTATCTCTTCACGTTCTCATTGTTGGCGCCATGACGTCCGTTAGGTTTTGTTTTGGAATAGTCCGTTTCGCCCAACTTAACAGAAGGCAGGTCATCCGTATACGCCCAAGTGCTTTTACCGGCAATCATTTCCCACCATACTCCTACATATTTCACAGGTTTAATCCAAGAAACATCTTCATAAGCGCAAGGTTCGTTCAAATTTAAAGTCAACTTGGAAGCAAGAATATCGCGTGCATCGTCACTGACAATCACCGTACGCCACGGCGATTTACAGGGAGCTTGCATATAACCTTTATCACCTACCGCATCGGGCGTCAGCCAAGATTCAAAAATCAGATTTTTATCATCCAGATTCAGATGCATGCAGGAGTAGTCTACCAAGGCAGCTTCGTGCAGATTGATATACAAGCCGTCCGCCGTTTTCATCTGAAGGGAAGTCTGTACGCCTGTCGGAGAGAATTGTGTCTGCGACGCATTACCGGTAATGGCAGATTTCATAAGACCGCGGATTTCAGAAAGTTTGGACTCTGTAAAGTCATACTCCTGCGTATCATAATCACCCGGAATCCAAAACGCCTTATGGTCACCCGTCATGGCAAATTGGGTACGTTCTTCCTTAATAACAAAGTAGTTCAAATTCTTTTGTAAAGGAAACTCGTAACGGAAACCGAGGCCATCATCGAAAAGACGGAAACGGATGATAATATTACGGTCTTGCGCTTTTTGATCCAGCGTTACAGCCATTTCATTATAATAGTTGCGGATTTGTTTCACCTCACCCCACACCGGTTCCCATGTTTCGTCGAATGTAGACGTTTGGGTATCGGCCAGAGTAAATCCGTTCATCAGTCCCGGATCATTCTTTAATTCCAAACCCAGCTTTGAGGGCTTTATAACAGCTTTTCCTTTGTAGAAAAGTTCATAAACAGGTTCACCTTGAGAATTGACGGAGAAGTTTAATTGAAGTTGTCCATTGGGCGAGGTGATGCTCTCGGCCATTGCTGCACTACTCATAAAAAGTACGAGCAGGAAGCAGGTTAGTTTAATGCAAATTGCTTTCATGTTTCTCATGCTATGATTTATAATTTATTTGATGCAAATATAAGCAGGAAAGTCTCCTGATTTAAGGTTATCAAATGAAAATAGATATGAAATAAAAGCAAACGTTTGCATAAGTGATTATAAACCTGTTTTTTAAAAGAAATACCGCTCACTCGGAAATACAAATGGAATGAAAACACTATCTTTGTCAACTCAATACCAGACTTCAATTATTATGACTAAAATATTGATAGCCATATTTCTTGGCGGCGGCACAGGCAGCGTATTGCGCTATTGCGTGCAAATGGCACTCCATGAACGGATAGTACCCTACTCCTTTCCTTGGGCTACATTTGCCATAAACATCATCGGAGGCTTCCTGATAGGATTGTTCTACGTCTTATCCGCCCGCTTCAACTTATCCGCAGAAGTAAGAATGTTGCTGACTACTGGCTTGTGTGGTGGCTTCACCACTTTTTCCACATTTTCCAACGACGGATTGATTCTAATTAAACAAGGATTTTACGGATTATTCGCCCTATATACCTTATTAAGTATCTTGTTGGGAATATTTGCAGTATGGGGCGGAAATATCTTAGGGAAGACCTTTTAAAACAGCAATCATGAGAACAGGCAAACCCTTCAGCATGCCGCCCGTACGGGTCATCTCCCCCACTTTTGAAAGTCAAGTCGAGAGTTCCAAATCACTCGAGGAATGGCTTAGGACCGAAGAAACTGTCAGAGGGATATGTTTCAGCAAACAAATGGAAGAATCAATGGATTGTTCTTATAAAAGTATCACCAATTGCACTTTCAGCCATGTACAGTTCAACAACTGTAAACTGAAAGCTACTCACTTTACGGATGTCCGTTTCGAGCATTGCGATTTATCCAACATATCATTTGCAGAAAGCTCTCTTTTTCGGGTAGAATTCATTTCCTGTAAACTGGTCGGCACAAATCTGCCAGAAACAATCCTGAATCATTGCAGGATACAGGATTGCAATGCGAGATACCTCAATTTTTCCATGAGTAAAATCAATCAGGCGGAGTTCACCACCTGCGATTTGCGCAACAGTGACTTCAACGACTGCAAGTTGACTTCCATCGCTTTTACCAATTGCGAGTTAGTAGAAGCGGAATTTTCGCATACTCCGCTCAGGGGCATTGACTTGAGCGATTCACATATCGAGGGTATTCACGTCAATCTGCCGGATATACGGGGAGCTATCGTCAGTACCCACCAAGCCATGGACCTGACAAGCCTGCTGGGACTCGTAATAAAAGACTGAACAATTTTCCATTTTCACTTGTTATACCTATGGAATTTACATTTAAAATAAAATAAGATGAAAATAGAAAAGATTATCGGACGTGAGATTCTTGATTCAAGAGGAAACCCTACCGTAGAAGTTGATGTAATATTAGAGTCCGGCTTTATCGGCCGCGCTTCCGTACCCTCCGGTGCATCCACTGGCGAACATGAAGCCCTAGAACTGCGTGACGGTGATAAAAAACGTTATGGTGGCAAGGGAGTACTGAAAGCCGTTAACAATATTAATAATATCATCGCTCCCAAGTTGATTGGCATGTCGGTTCTTGAACAGATGAGTATCGACCATACCATGCTGGCCTTGGACGGCACAAAGACCAAATCCAATCTGGGTGCAAATGCAATCTTGGGGGTTTCGCTTGCCGTAGCCAAAGCAGCGGCGGCATACCTTGATATTCCCCTCTATCGCTATATCGGTGGAACAAATACATATGTAATGCCTGTTCCGATGATGAATATCATCAATGGCGGTTCGCACAGTGATGCCCCCATCGCTTTCCAGGAATTTATGATACGTCCGGTAGGGGCGAATTCTTTCCGTGAAGGTCTGCGCATGGGTGCAGAAGTGTTCCACGCCTTAAAGAAAGTATTGCATGACCGCGGACTTAGTACTGCTGTAGGCGACGAGGGCGGTTTCGCTCCCGACTTGACAGGCACAGAAGACGCTTTGGACTCGATCATTGCTGCCATTAAGGCTGCCGGCTACGAACCGGGCAGGGATGTGATGATTGCCATGGACTGCGCTTCTTCCGAATTCTATCACGACGGCATTTACGATTACAGCAAATTCGAAGGTGAGAAAGGCAAAAAACGTACAGCCAACGAGCAGGTAGATTATCTGGAAGAGTTGATTGACAAATATCCTATCGACTCTATCGAAGACGGCATGAGCGAAAACGACTGGGATGGCTGGAAGAAACTGACCGACCACATCGGAAACCGCTGTCAACTGGTAGGTGACGACCTATTTGTCACCAATGTAGATTTCCTTGCCATGGGTATCGAAAAAGGTTGCGCAAACTCCATACTGATTAAGGTAAATCAAATCGGCTCCCTGACAGAAACGCTGAATGCCATCGAAATGGCGCACCGTCATGGCTACACGACCGTTACGTCCCATCGTTCCGGCGAAACGGAAGATTCCACGATTGCAGACATTGCCGTAGCCACCAACAGCGGTCAAATCAAGACCGGTTCTTTAAGCCGTTCAGACCGTATGGCTAAATACAATCAGTTGTTGCGCATCGAAGAAGAGATAGGCAATAACGCCGTATACGGATACAAGGCTCAGCGGAAATATCTGGTTGGTAAGTTTTAAAATTAGCTATCTTTGCTTACCTTTGTTTTATGAAACCCGCACAACTCCTTCGTGCCATCCTTCCGGATGTGCTTATAGACAACTTTGATATTGTCAATTTCGACAAGAGTGCTGACCGTTTTGATATTTATCTTGATGAAAAAAAAGTTCAACTAAAAGAAGATAAGATCAATCCGGATATCATATCCTATGGTTTTGGTGAGTATCGTACAATCCAAGACTATCCTATTCGTGGTCGCGCCACTTATCTCCATGTTCGTAAACGTAAATGGCTTGACAAATCTTCCAATGAAATCTTCAGTTATGACTGGGATTTATCCGAATTTGACGGTACACGGCTCAATTCTGAGTTCGTCTCTTTTTTAAAAGAAGGAGATTGAATCTACTCCTGTGAGCATCAGTGTGCTTGCGGAACGTTATGGCGTAAAAGGGCAGACTCTTCGTAAACAATACAAGGAGAAAATCAGTGATTACCGGAACTGGGATCAGCTCGAACATGCGCATGACTACCTCCTTTATCCTGAAAATATTGGAGAAAACCTTTCTTTGGATGAAACTTGCCTGAGCAATGGAGATGTTTATACGATTCTGACCAATAAAGCAGCCAAAGGCCGTAAGGGGGCTTTAGTTGCAATGGTTCGTGGAGTGGCCACAGATGCGGTAAGCGGAATCTTGCGCAGGCTTCCGCACCGGAAACGGCTGTCTGTCAAGAC